>Ga0157364_1003705_pt1 | contig 14921 bp, 9 predicted proteins | sample AttsexASBM2_FD_111476 | JGI IMG/M metagenome (GOLD analysis project Ga0157364, IMG submission 111476) | Fungus gardens microbial communities from leaf cutter ant in Ribeirão Preto, State of São Paulo, Brazil - Atta sexdens ASBM2 | ecosystem: Host-associated > Fungi > Mycelium > Unclassified ... | reverse complement strand
TTTACTTTAAACATAGTAAATAATAATACTTAATAAATTAAGTTTTTGATAGGCGTATATACTGTAGTTACCCTATTAAAAACAGATTTTCTTTTAGAGAAGTTAATAATGATATTTCAATCTTTGAATTAAAATGATAATTTTATACGATATTAAATAAATTTTTATTGTAGGAAAATATGTTTGCATAAATATTACGATTATTATATGAAATAATAATTATTAATATTAAGATAATTTAATATTAAGATAATATTAAGATAATTTTATGATAACATTTTTTTTTTATAAAGCTCAATAAATAATTTTGTATTATCAAATAATACGTAATTGATACGTAAGTCTGATTATACAAAATTAATTAAGAAGCTGTAAATCGACGTTACCATTGAATTGCAATAAATTTGTAACCAGACTCAAGTATAAGTCTTGAGCGTAATTACGACGTATACACATAATGCGCAAAATATTTTTTCAAAAGCAATATATCATGCAGATAAAAATTTCATGCGATAAAAATTTCCATCGTATGTTTTGTCATGAAAAAAAAAGAATGTGGCACATCCTAGTATTCTACGATTAATAATTGTATTAAATTTCATCTCTCACTAATTGTTGTCGACTGGTTTATATAGTAAGTAGGGAAAATAATTTATATGTGATTTATTCCTACTTGTGAAAGTAACAATCTTTTCTGCAAGAATTCACATCGAGATCGAAGTCATAACTCAAGATCGATAAAAATTTAAGAGCCTTGATTAATAGAAATTAAAGTGAGTTTAATAAATACGCAAATAAAAAAAAAGAGATCTTCCTAAATTGCAGCACATATGAATGCCAAGCAAGTTCCTAACGGTAAGGATGATCATGTCGATTCTGACACAAATGTGGACGCCGTGCAGACTGCGATTGGCAATCTTGGCAGGTGGCAAATCATCGTCTGCCTGGCGATTTCTTTGATCAAATTTCCGGTAGCATGGCATCAATTAGCAATCGTTTTTATGGCACCTCATCAAGATTACAATTGTACGGAACCTTCTATTACGGAGGAATACTCCAAGGATCAATGTACGGTCAATCTTAATGGTACTCTGATAAAATGCACGGAATGGGAGTACGACAGAAAACTATTTCCCGAGACTATCATATCGCAGGTAAATGTGTTATGAGTTCGAAAATCATTGTTTTATAATGTCAACAAATGTATTTACAAAAATTTATAAAATATATAATCATGCACAAAATTCTTTATTATGTACTGATTTGAAAAGATATTTAGAAAGATAAAAGACTTATTGCGTTTCAGTGGAATCTTGTCTGTGATCGAACGCATTATGCGAATATCCAACAATCTATTCTTATGTTCGGAGTGCTTCTTGGCAACATAATCTTCGGCAGTTTAGCAGACAGGTGAATGCACGTAATATTGAATATATAATTTCAAATCGTTATAACTAAACCGTAAAACAGCTATGAAATGAAAAGTACACGAATATCTCAGATATGGCAGGAAAACACCGTTGATGGTTTCTATTATTCTTCAACTTTTGTCGGGTATTGGATGTGCTATAGTACCTTGGTTTTACGTACTACTACTGATGAAGTTCTTAAGTGCCTTAGCTACTGGCGGCACAATGGTTACTAGTTACGTTATCTGTAAGTAGCTCTTAATTCATAAAATTTATGGTCTGTATTTAGAACGGCGTTTTTACAGTGTTAGCGTGTATTTAGCATTATTTAGTTCATGTTATGTGTACTGTAGAATTTCAGACATAAAAAAAACGCGCATTTATCGTAAAGGAACATTCGTGTTGTGACATACTGCACTTGTCTTAGTGCCGAGACATTGCTGTGTTTCCTGATAAAAGTGCCGCGTATTCTGAATATGGATCTATAAATATAAGAAGCTGTTATCAAATAGCTAATTAATTAAACGCGCAATCAAAGCAAAGTAATATTTAGCACGTCAATTTGAATGTTACAATCAAATTTGAATGTTGAATCAAATTTCTTTATCGATAAAAGTTAATTATAAACATTTTTCTTTTAATATCTTTCAGGTATGGAAATAGTAGGTACAAAATGGCGTGCTGCCATCACCGTTTTATACCAAATTCCATTCAGTTTAGGCCATATGTCGCTAGCAGGACTCGCATTCTGGTTTCGACATTGGCAACATCTACAGATCGCCATCACACTTCCATCTATTGTTCTTTTAAGTTATTGGTGGATAATACCCGAATCACCCAGATGGTTACTAGCTATGGGAAAACAGAGAGCAGCGTGCGAGATATTGCAGAAGGCAGTCAATATCAATAATGTGGAAAATGTAGACGTTCCCGAAATAGTTAGGAAGCATTGTTTTCATCATGTAAGAGTTACAATTTTTTTTTATTAAAATACTTTGACAAATTGTAACTTTGACAACTTGTCTTTATATGTATTTTAGAACCTTAAAAAATCTGCGCTAGATTACAAGGCTTCGTTTTTCGACTTGCTTCGCACGCCGAACATGCGAATAAAGTCACTCTCTATTTTCTTTAATTGGATCGTTTGCGGAATGGGTTTGTTTGGCATATCACAATATATTGGCCAAGTCGGTGGCGATATTTTTATTAATTTCGCAATATCCGGTGCCATACAGATTCCTGGAAATTTTCTCGCATGGTGGGCAATGAATACACTGGGTCGACGAATTACCTTGATTTGCAGCAATTCTATAAGTGGGGTGGCCTGTCTATTCTTAATCATCGTCTCAAACAGTAAGAAATCTTATTAAATTATAATTCATCGTTATGTTTTTTTGTAATGCTTCCTCTTGTTTTTAAACTAACAATGGAACGAATTTTTGCATAAAAATTTTTCTTAATCTGATCTTGATAATTACTATTACTTTCTATTAAAGTAAGTATTTTCCGTTCTGACAAAGTCTCTCTATTGATTGACTAATCTTCTGATTGAAGATTAATCAATCCCTGGCCTAATCACGAAAACAAAGTTCCATTCTATTGTTAAGTGGCAAAAACAATTTACGATAATCGAGATATTTATTAAGTGATGATTATGAATCATTTAAAATTGCAGCGATAATTCTTTCATTTCCCATAGATACAGAATGGTTACGACTACTTTTGACATGCCTCGGTATTGTCGGCATGTCAGTGTCATTTACAACAGTCTACCTTTTCTCCGGAGAACTGTTTCCTACAGTCGTGAGGAACATAGGAATCGGCGCAAGTAGCATGTGTGCCAGAATAGGCTCTATCTTAGCACCCTTCGTAGTATCTTTGGTAAGCTTGATTAAGTCGATCATAAATATAGATGTTAACAAATAACATTTCAATTCCTATTTGTATGTATCGAGATTTGAATTAAATTGTTGCCGTGATAATAATAATTTTACGTCAAACACCCAAAAATCGCCAGTTGCTAATAAGTTTTCTAGATTACCAATCGTAGATATTATTTCAGAATAACATTGAGACGTGGCTACCACCTACTATATTCGGAATTTTGCCATTGATTGGATCTGCATTATGCTTATTATTGCCCGAAACTGCTGAATGTACATTACCAGAAACACTTCAAGATGGCGAAGAATTTGGAAAGTAAGTAAACGAATCGTTTTGCATACATATTTTTTTGTGATAAAAAAAGATTTTCATATTTCAGATATTAATAATTTCTGTACATGAGCATATTTATATCGCGGTATTTTTTATGCATTATCAATTTTCGCGTGAAAGATTTCGTCATTTTAATAAATAATGCAAATAAAATACTGACATGTGATAAAATATTCACGAAATTTAAGACGTTCTTTATATTTTTCATGTGCGAATTATTAAAAAAATAATGTATGCTCGTATATAGAATACAAATATAAATTTCATTAAAATTATGATTTATATCCAAAGTGTTTTTTATTTAATTTAATTTAAATTATAAAACACATTACTTTTTTTATATACAGGAAGCATAAATTGAAAGAAAAACGTGGAAATTTTGAAGAAGAAGCGATGTTCTAAAGAAAAATTATGGTTACAATAAAGTCATAAATAAACATAAATTTCAGAAAAAGAGCACGCGCGACCATGCATACGCATACACACACGCGTGTACTCGTTATATCAAATTGTGATAAGTGATCTGAATGGTTAATCATGCTATTATTCGAGTGCTAGCATAAAGCAAACCATATACGCATATATTATTTAAAAGTTCTATTTATTATATTATTTTCATAATATTAGCGAAATTAGTTTTATTATCATTCCATCAAATTTTTGACTCATATTTTTGACTCATATTCATATTATAATTTAAAACAAGTATTTTATAGAAAATATATATAAATATTTTTAGAAAAATATATAACTGTATCAATACGTTTTTTCCAAGAAATTCAGACATAAAGTTTGTAAGTATTAAATTTTTTATAAGTATTAAATTTTTACTGCCAAATAAATAAGTATACGTAATTATTATGTAAGATCTCTCAATGTATATATAAATAGAAATTTCTTTCTTATAAGAAAAGCATTTTCTATTTATTAATAATTTCAAGTAAAATAGACAAGGTGTTTAAACAAATATCTATTTATTGAATAATCGATATGGCTTAAAATCAACAATATTATGTTTTTTAATTTTTCAAATTTTATAATTGCGATCATCGATATTATACAGTAATTTAATATCAAAATGATCGATAATTTCCACGTCTTCGCATGTAAAATTATGCATAAAAAAAGATATTTTATTGCATTTGTAATAAATATTGTATTAAATTTATTTTCCAGACTTTTTCTTTATCATGGATTCTTAGAAATGATTATGTTTGTTTCATAATTGAACTTTACGCAAAATAATTCTTCCATTCAACTTACGCAATTAAATAAAATTAAGTGAATAATTTATGATTTTATCACGTTGTATTTATAATCTTTTGGTCTAGGAACTAAAGATATAACCTTCGGACAATGCGGACGTAGTTACAACTATAATTATCGATGAAGAATAAAAGAGTCATTCAAACTTTATCACACAATAAATTTAAATGACAACAAAGTGTATTCTTTTACTTAAACCTATTTATTAGTTTAATTCAATGAAAAAATTAAATCATTGCTCAAGTATTAATAATCTAATTAATTTACTAAGATCTAATATCCTTTGGAATTCGTCTAGAACATAACTCTCTACAAACAATACGTGCATAATATTGTAAGTTGTAATTTCATACATTTTGAGAACAGTTTTGAGCTTTAAATTATCACGTTAAAATTTTTAACGTAAGGAAAAATAAAAAAGTAAAAATTTGACTAAATTTTTTAAAAATTTATGGAAAACTAAAATTTTTTAATTTGCACTTCGAGTATTTAAAATTTTTTATCGTTAAATTTTTTGTGATATTTTGCAAATTTTAAATACACAATCTTATTGTTTCCATTAATATTTTTACAAAAAATATTAAAAAATAAAATTTTTTGTTTCTTTTGATCTTTTTTTAATATTAAAAATGTAATAGAGAAAATAGCGAAATGTTTTAACTAACTTTTCAAGCAACAATAACGGTACTAAGTTACTTTTTCGATTTGTTAATGGTAACGAGTTATTTTTAAAAAAGAACTTTTTAACCCTGATAAGCAATTTTATATATTAATAACTATAGTTGATAAATTGAATTTATCGAACTATTCATTCCAGTCTTGATTTGTTAATAAAATTATCATTTATTTTAATCTATCTTATCTTTATGATGTAAGCGAATTTATTAATTATTACTAGTAATTATTTAAAAATGAGAGTATTAAAAAGAGCATTACGAATGGTGAAAATGAAAGAGAAGCGAAAGAGATTTATAACATCAATTAGCATGAATATATATAATAAGAAACATATTAAAAAACAATTAACATTTTTTTAAAAACATTTTTTAAATCCTGTATTTAAAATTAATTGAAAAAGATATAGCTTTGTTATTGTGTTCCTCTAAAATTTAGATTGTATTTATATCTAACGTTTCATCTGACATCTCTATGAAGACTTTTTTATTCCGAAATTATCGACACTTACGATTGGAAAAAGGTATAAAAGCCATCACAGTGTATTATAGCGTCATTCCATCTTGTACCGTTTCAGAGAAAGCTGCTTCACCAGTTCAAACAAGTGAGTATTTTAACTTTAATCACATAAAAAGTATAATCATGTTTTTCCAAATATTTAAAATAATTAATTCATCCTTATGAATTAATAATTCAAAATACAAAATTTAGATTGAATCTTATCTTTTAAATCTTATCTTATTTCGAAGTAATTTTTTTTTTTAGTGACAACAAAACTTTGTACAAACTTTTATAAATTTTTTTTAAATTTTAATAGCTAAATTTAGCAATTTATCCGTAATACAAAGTCCTTATTGCTACAAGTAATTAATAAAATTAAGAAACTTTACAATTTTCTGATCATTATATTCATTTATATCTAAATATAAATGAATAAATCCATTATGATATATATATATATATATATCGTTTTTGCTTCATATTTTTATAATTTCCTAAGTTAGCGTAACACATACAATTATAATGTATGTTTGATTCAAACATCGTTGCTCACATATTAGCATAATAATATTCAATATTAAGTAACTTCACTTAACAAATGTTTCAATATAATATTTTTGTTTCGATAAAGTTTATGTGAAATTAAACAAAAATTATATTTCACTATTATTTAATATATATAAAATTTAATTCTATTCTTCAATGTTTATAATAATTAAAAAATAATTTATGTATCTTCATTTTCATATGCAAATACATAGCGCTGTAAAATAGAATGAGAACCTGTAGAGCCTGTTCTTCTTAGAAAAAAATAGCTTATATTTGTACCTTGCTCCAAGGAGAATTAAAAATAAGAATATTCGGACACTATGCTGTGTTACACCATTATGTTGTTGACATTTTAAATTAGAATCAATATCCTTATAATATTCTTATAATAATAGATTTAACTAAAAGAATATTATAATAACAAAACAATTGATTAAAATTATATTATCGATGAAGAAATTTTGTACAGACAATATATTTAATAGTTTACGCAAATGTTATAAATATGTTTTTCTGTTTCTCTTTTTAGTACTTTATAAATTAAACAATTTAGATAGAGATTTAGATAGATATTTACAATTTAGATAGATATTTATTTAAAATTCTTATTATGATTGCCATAATTCATATTAATTTCATACTATTTATAAAAGAAAATCAGATTTATTCAAGCTTTTGTGTTCTGTAAAACTGTGTAACATATACACATTACATTTATTATTAGGAAATTCTTAAACATTAAGTAATTAATTAATTCGTATTATCTATGAGAGAAAAAAAAAAATTTTGGATGAATTAGTGGATGGAGAAACTTTCAAGTTCGTTATGTAATATGTAAACACAAAGATGTGAACACAAAGATTACACACTGACAACTTTTATTATATTTTATTAAAGGTTTTCTGTAATTTAACTATTTTTAGTAAATAATTTATGCGAAACATTTTCTGCTAGAATATTCTAAAATTTATGAAGATTCAATGCTTTTATTCAATGTCCTTCAACAACTACATGATGACTATAAGTAAATAGAATTATAATCATTTTTATAAACAAAGTAATTTGTATATAATATTTGTCTTAAGAACTTGATAATTCATGTTCAAATGAGTAGAAAATATCTAATAAATATTAAAAATTTTAATAGATTGTTATGTTATATTTTTAATTAAATTTAACAAATAAATTTTTATACTTGCAAAAATTATTTTTGAATGTGTATACGTTTAATAAAAATAATACTGAGATCTTGAGTCAAAATAGAGTGTTAAAATAACAAACAACACGTAAAATATTACATAAACATAGACATTTATAAAATTACGTAGAAACATCGATGCAGTTCTTGATTCTAATACATGCATGAGTATTTCCAATATCACACATACATAATCATTGTCATATGTCATTATCATCTCCATATAAAGGATACATCTTGTAGTGATTATAACGGATTATGTATTACATTATTGTATTCGACATTTTTAAGAGTGACAGTACTTGTGGTCATATTACAATTGAGCGTTGCATACTTGATATTCAACATTCAAGTTTACGTCAGAATTAATAAAATTTTATAATTAATCTTTTTTTTTTTAAATTAGAACCTATTTACTGTTTATAGATAGTTTTATATTTTAGTTTACATTATATATCAACTAAAGATTGCAAGCGCTTGTAATAAATTTGAATCTATTTTTTGCAGATATGTTCTACTTATTGTTCCTGGCTTGCTTGACCATTACAACCAGTCACACCTTAAATACCGTTTATTCGTGGAAGCAGGTCGAATTCAAATTTCCAAATGATATCGTTCGAAATGAGTATAAAGCTTCCGGCGATTACATCCCAGAAAATAATGTACCATTAGGTTTGGCTGTTTGGCACAAAAAAATATTCGTTACAATACCACGGTGGAAAAAGGGTGTTTTAGCTACTTTAAATAGTTTTTCAATGAACGACAACGAGGGTAAGTAAATATAGTTAAACAAAGTTTTCTAAAATATGTATATGTTTTACGTTACATGGATTTTTATATATAACATATGTATATACATAAAAAATTTATAGAAATATTATAAATTTATAATGCGTCCACAAATTTATATTTAATACTTATTATTAAAATTTGTATACAGTAGAAAAAAACGAGAGAAGGAGTGAAACAGTATGTCATAATGTAAACGCTGAAAAATTTCTCTCACAATCAGATGTTATATTAGACGTTATCTGCATGAGAGAACATTTTATTAAGGAAATCTTTAAAAATTCAAATTGTGTACACGCGCGAGAGTGATATAATAAATTTCAAATGTACACTTAGCAAAAAGATTTTTCAAAATATTTTTATCTCGTGATAAAGAGATATAATATGCATCATCTTTAATTACTTATATAGATAGTCCAGTCTTAACACCGTATCCTGATCTTAAAGCAAATAACATCAGTTCACCCGATGGCCTCGTAAACATATTCCGTGTCAGAATCGATGCTTGTGATCGTATGTGGGGTCTTGACACAGGAGTAAACGACATTTTGGGAGATTCTGAAGTCGTACGACCGATGACACTTGTTGTTATCGATTTGAAAATGAACATGGTATCATTCATAAAAAATTATGGATTTACATAATCTATACTGATTCCAAAAAAACTACTTTTGTATATATATCTCGGATTTATTGCAAGTTATCTCATTCATTCATTAACAGATTTTACGAAAATATACCTTGAAGGATACAGATATAAAGCCGGATAGTTTTATTGCTGATCTTGTGATCGATGTTACACCTGAACAATGCGATAAAGCATACGCGTATATGAGCGATCTAACTGCGTATGGCATAGTAGTATATAGTTGGGAAAAGAACGATTCATGGCGGATTAATCACCATTTCTTTCATTTTGATCCGTTGAACGGTAATGTAAAAAAAAATTAGCCACAGATCATACGGGATTTTAAGTCATTAGTCGAAAGACTAATCTAGAATTCTTTTAAGTATCATTAAAATTTATTTTATTGTCTCGTGATACATTTAACTGTTTCTAGCAATTATTGGTAGGTGATTACAGTATTAGCGGTTATAACTTCCAGTGGACTGATGGAGTTTTTGGAATGTCGTTGTCACCAATTTATGCCAATGGAAGTAGAGTGCTTTATTTCCATTCCATGTCCGGTATTACAGAATTTTCTGTGCCTACAGATATTCTGCAGGACAATAAATCGAAAAGATCAGAGATTTATAATAATTTCCATATTGTCGGCACCAAAGGACCGTTGACTCAAGGACCATCTTCTATTATTGATCCGGAAACATGTATCAACTATTTTACTCAAATAAATAGAAATGGTATCGCGTGTTGGAATATTATAACAAAATTGAATCCAGAAACATTCAGTAAGTATTTTATAATAAAACGCTTATTAATCATTCGCATGAATATATAAATAAATTTTTTAATAATATATTAACATTAAAATAACTTTTTATCCAATTTCTTTATTTTCAACTTTTGTCAAGATAAAATCTACATGATAAAAATTTTATCAAATATTATTAACTTATTAAATCTTTTATTAACTGATAAAATGGATCATTAATCTCCTGCATATATTATGTTTTAAAAATAAGATATTTTTCACGCCATATGTATCATTAGACAAAATTTTATATTAGAATAATCCACAATATAGTTCATATATTTCATCAGAGATGTCTCTAAAGTCTACAAATAGCAAAGCATATAACTTTCACTAAAATACTCCATCGTCTTTAGCTGTTAAAAGAACAATAACTAAAAATATTTTAATAAAATTCAACAAATAAATAATTATAAATCATTAGATTGTTTTATAAATTTATTGTTTAACATAAAGTTGTGATAAAATCATCCGTAATTTTTGTTTGTAGAATTGGTGGCGCAGGACAATACAACGTTGGTCTTTCCTCAGGACATAGCTATCGATAACGAATCTCGGAAATTATACGTCCTCTCTAATAATTTACAGAAATTTATGCAGGATAGTTTTGATCCGTTGATGACAAACTTTTTCATTACTTCAACTGATCTCGAGACATTAACAATGTTATGCAAATGTAATGCAGCGAATTGATCAATTCGGAAAGAAAGGCATCCAAAATTTAATCATATGCATATATTGTATACTAATGCAGTGATAAACGTATATTCTTGGCTACAGACTACTTTATACTTGCAAACTGTGAAATGGTATTTCTTAAATAATGTTATTAATTTATCATTGAACATGATTAAGCTCCTTTTTTTTATTAAATTAAATAAAAGAAAAGAATTCCTACATAATTGCTCAAAATATCTAATGGGCAATAAAGTTCTTTCTAACAAATAAAAAAGAATATACAACTCGTTATCTTTACTTTTATACTTTTAAATATTGTAAGATTCCCTTCTTCTTTTTCTTTCTTTCTCTTACTCTTCTTTTTTTTCCCTCTACTCCTTCTCTTTTTCTCTCTCCTTTTAATCATCTTAAATATGATAAATAATCGACATGTATTAAATGTTGTGTCGAAGAAAACTGAAAATATCAATTCGCAACTAATTAGAAACGAGATCTATTTTCAATCGTAGTGGATACCGCGGAATTGAAATTTCAGCATGTCATTTTTTTAAAATAAGTCGTCAACTATGTCACTAGCTAGTCAATCCCTTGATAATTCAAAGAACTTTTAACTGCAACCTTTATAACTCCCGCGGTAGATTCCGCCTCTCTCTTCTCCCGTCAAACCCGTCCAAGGAGCGCTACTTTCTTCCGCCCCCTTTACGACTGGTCTACTCTCTCTTTACGGAGCTGTACATCCTAAATAATTGATCCTAACGTAGTTGCCGGTGTTTTTATAACTGTTTTACCGCTCGCTCTCGCCACTGTGATATATATTATTTAGTCGTTGGTTTTTAAAGCGAAGTCGTCGGGGCGTAGAGGTGCGAAAAGACTGAAGGCCTATTCGTCGCCGCGCGTCTGCAGAATTAAAATGTATGCCAACGGTCGTCGCTACCAACATTCAATTAAATCACCGGATTTCGCACCAGCGCCATTAACCGCGGCGAGTAATCTCTTCGCGGAATAAGAAAATGGCTATTGCAAAGATTGTATCTCTCCTCTCCTCTCTCTTTCTCTTTTTCTTCCACCTTTATAACAGTCCTTATCGGATTATATAAGAAGAGGTCCATATTCCCACTCGATCGAACTTCAATATGCAATATAGAACTCCTGGGCATGTTTCAGTAAATCAAATTATGCATATTGATACGGAGGTATCGATTACTCCATTCAAGTCGAATGATTTGTATGTAAACGAGATACAACTTTTTTCTGATATATAAACGATATATATATTCTCTCTTTCCCTCTTATTCTCTCTCCCTTTAATATTTTTAGCAAGTAACACCTTTATATGAATTATTCGCGAAATTATTCAGAAAACCTATATCCCCTTCAATTCGCGTAGTCGTCCGTACAAACACAATACGTATATTCTGTCAGACATTTTTACAGCTGCTCGTATCCGAAAAGCCTCGTTTTTCCACCCTGCCCCCTTCCCTGAATTTCTTTTCCATTGCTCAAATATTCACGATTTGTCAACTCCCTTAAATTATTCATTTCCCGCAGGTATCTTTGTTATCTTATCGATAAGTCGAAAGATGAAGGACAAGTGGATTCCGATAGGAGTCGCCGCTTCCTATCTTCGCTCCGTCTTCCATTCTCCGTCGACCTACCCCGTTCCTCACTTCTAAGAATGAAGGTGTAGAATGCAGAATGCAACGTCGTGCTCTTGCAGAGAGCACTTTGACACGGCCCCACGGGTACATTACTAGGATTGCTGCCACCAATTGAACTCCCCCAACTTGCCGAGACCCCGGCCTGAGTCCCTTATATCTGCAAACACAGCCGCCCGAGGCGACACCGCCGTTCAAACACTCAATCGCTCGATTCACAACGTTGAAGTAACTTGAAATTCTCCATTGTTAACGTTATTTGACTTATCCGCGCTGATGCTGGCGCTGATCTCTATAATAGGTAATAGCGTGAAAGGATATTCATGTGCCGGTATTGTTCGGTTAAGTTTTGCGAGCACCATGATTAAGGCCCCTCCCCCATTTATCCTTATGTCAGGTTTGTAATATATCAACAGATTGTATAGGTGTCAATGATACAAAATTTTTAATAAAATATTTCGTGTGCAATTTGTAAATTTAAAAGCCGTTTTTTCTATATTTTTAATCTGACGCAAACTATTGCTTCGATGAACAATGAACCCAAAATTTGCTGACGCTGATAATTTTTGATGTTACATATTAATCTTTTATAAGATAAATTTACAGTCTATTATTTAGATTACCAGAGCTATTATTTATTTTTATTTGTGACAGTAAAACTGATCGTGCTGTGTAAAAATAGGTATTATCTAACTTGTTTAGAGATTAGAAATTAAAGTTATTTAAAAATCGTGTAGGTATAATAAGCGTAATATCTATTGCATTTTTAGTTTTTTTTTTTTTCAGTACTGTTGCATTCCACGTACTATGTGAACGCTATCCTGCGATATGTTCAGTCCCACGTGTATGATGCTGAGCTACTTTGTGCGTTATTTATGAATATTTATAAAGTCTCGCGCGTATAAAAATTGTATCAAAAAATATACGCATTTCTTACGATTCTGTAAAACAACATTACATATAATTCTACACTTATAATGTAGAATTAACGCAATTTCGTAACGTGAATTAATTATCTAAATACACCTGCGCTTAGACAAATATACTTATATTTTAATACGTTGACACGATTGTTAGGATATAAAAAGCAAGGTAAATAAGATGCTGTTGTCCAAACGGATTCTATTTGCTATTAACTACAATGGTCCCGCCCATTTATTATTCTTATTTTTCTTATATCAAAAGACTGAATTTACTCGAATTCATTCACATTCGCGGGCACTATATCGGTCGTACACGCGAAAGAAACTCTCTCGTCGGGCATACGACCGATTACACGTCATCGAAATCCACGATCGAAGGATCTCGGGTAGCGATCGTCGGACAGATATATCCTCTAATACACGGCTTCTCGCGCCCATAGTACCACTTTATACGACCGAAATTCCCAGTAAGATGCAGGAGGACACCGGCAGGGCGGGGAGGAATTCGTAATACGGAGGGCCGCTCTACGACTCCGTTGGGAGGAATTCCGGGGTACGTTTTAAATTGCTGCATCCCCAACCTTCTTGTTTATGTATGCTACCGTGTTTCTTATTCTTGTGCGGCAGCGAAGGAGAGCGCGCGCCCCCCCTAACTTTATGTGCACAGTGCCGACATAAGTATGCAATCTATGCGTCGGTGTGGCCCGCGTGGATACGTGTAGGTGGGACGTGTGTATGTGTACATATGTTCGTGCATATGCACGTACGGTGTGTGCGTGAACGCGCGTGTATATGTATATATGCGTGAAAGCGGCACGACTGTAGCCTAAGGAAAACGTGCCACACACGCGTAACGTCGCGCGCGCACGTACGTGTGTATTGTATGGCGAAACGTGGCCCTATGTTTTCTCCCGCCGTGTATTTGGACTCCCTGCGATCCGCGCGTTTCCTCCCGTGGATTCTTTTCGTGTTTCGAACAGCCCAGACTCTCTTCCTTCGTATTTCCACCCTCACCACCACCGCCACCGGGGCGCACTCTTTCGTTCCTATCTCTCCGCCACAATTGCTGTAATCTATGATCTAGGGTGGTGGATTTAACTGTGGATCTCAGCCACGGTAATTTGTAAAGTTTTTAATATTGCAAGCTCTCGAACGAAAACGACCGTGTGGAAATGATTGTCTAAAAACGATTAAAGAATTAAAGGATGACGAACATCAGATTCAATATTCGAGAATTAATTTAATAATTTTGTATAATCTTATTAAATTTGTGTAATTTAATTTGATATATTATTATTCGATTGTTAATCATTTTTGCGAAATACGGCTAAACATCAGTTTATTATTTTATTCTAACGTTATGACAAAAAAAAATTAAAAATTTAAATAATAATGACATATTTCACATTTGCATCTATTATAAATAAAGAATGTTTTTGAAGCTACACATCTTAGAACATCATAATTTATTACTAAATAATTATTTTATATCAAATACGTACATAGATATACGTTTTATAAAACTGAAAAGATTCGTTTGTAAAATTGTTTTAATCATGAATCATGAAATTCATTATTATGAGGTACTAAAAAAAATTTGGCAATTATAATTAATTACTTCTATTAGG
>Ga0157364_1003704_pt1 | contig 14921 bp, 18 predicted proteins | sample AttsexASBM2_FD_111476 | JGI IMG/M metagenome (GOLD analysis project Ga0157364, IMG submission 111476) | Fungus gardens microbial communities from leaf cutter ant in Ribeirão Preto, State of São Paulo, Brazil - Atta sexdens ASBM2 | ecosystem: Host-associated > Fungi > Mycelium > Unclassified ... | reverse complement strand
CTTAATCTTGTTGTAAAGCATTCCATTTAAGTGTTTGTACCATGATCAATAGTATGACTAATACTATAAAGGGCAATTCACACTCACTGGGATTATTCACAGATAACACAAAAGACAGATTGGGACAGAAGATGGAATTAGAAGACAAACTAGAAGTGATGTTACAATCATTGTTATAATTGATGCCTCATGTTTCACAGGAGGATTTCTCATAAACAACAGATGTTGGGATTGCTTCCTTATAACTCAATAATTGGCTGTGCTATGTCTCTTCCTCATGTATAATCAGTCAGTGCCTTATGTAGTAGTCAAGGTCTTTAGGTATATATTAGCTGTAGATACTAACCTATATTCTTATACTCTACCAATTGATCACTCCTCCCTTCTTTTCTCAAGTCTTGCCTAAGTTACAATCTGAGCTAAGCTTAAGGTCATAACAAATGATACTATACAGATAAGATAACCTTGGCTTCAATAGAGGATGGTTGTGCCTAGCCTACTTATCATAGGGTCATATATTAGAAGAGAAATTCAGATATACAAATATACTTAGGTTAAGTATAGTACAATCTAAGTTGATTATCAGATTAAGAAACAGTACATGGTGGCCAACATTCTTAAATATGGAAGTGATAATCTAATAACATTCTACTATTATATATACTCTAGGTTGTTGGACACTGTGAAGGTTGTCATTTGGAACTCCATGGGATTGATGAGGAATGCAGAGTTTGGTTCTTGGATTGATAGGTGATTGTAATAGAGTGTAATCCACACTGGAAGAAGATGGGAAGAGTGCAGATATCAGATGGTATGTGACAAATACAGTAATTGATAGAAATTTTCACTTTGAGCATATAATACACTACTACTACTTGTTCTATCTTACTTGCACTACTAAACTTTCCACCACAGAACTTACTATTAGTAAGTGGTTGTCAGTTGTTCACACTACACCATGCTACTATACATTTTGTTTTTCCAACAGATTATAGGCCCTGGTTACCTTGATCTCTAGTTAGTACTTTTTTAGGCTTCTTTCTATTAATGAGAAGAGCTTGACTAACTTTACTAGTGAGCTAACATCTTGTTACTTCTAGGCCTGTTGTGAATCAAGCTGATCTGTGAATTTCTCTATACCTATAGGATCCCCTTGCACTCTACATGTGTCAATAGCTGATTACTAATTAGATTAAATATTTGCACTCTAGCTAGTTACATTTTCCCCCTAATTTATACTGATTATTTTCATTGATAGCAATAATGTCAGATTTAAGAATAATAAACTTGTTCTTTTTCTACTTTTCTTCCATTATTTCAGTTTCTCTTATTTTTATTTTGACTTCTCTCTCTTTTTCTTCTTATTTTGAACTTAGTAAAATAAGACAATATAACATCACAACAGTCAATGTCACAATCACAATATCATAAGACATAAGAGAAAGATGATGTCATATATCTCATAATAAGATAATTCTTAAATACATGACTCATAACATTTAGGGTAGATTAGATATAAAGTATGTATTGACCATATACTAAAGTAGACTCATCTGTACAAGGAACTTTACCAAGTTCTCTTGTGTTAATTAATACAAACTTCCTCTTTTACTTAAAAACTTGAGTCTAAGTCATAACAAATAGTCAACTTTATTTTTACTTTCTCCAAGCTTACTGCTAATTATTCTAGGAAATCTGTATTAAATTGGCTCTTGCTCTCATTATCTATTCTAGTATTGTTTTTACTTTTAAAGACATACTGAATAATTTGGCACTTTCTCAGGTTACTAATGTGAATAAGATAGCTAAAAAGAAGTTTCTGGGCTCCCAAGCCCTAGCTCTTCTTAGTTCTACTATTATGATTAATAATATGCCTTATATTCTACAAATTTTCACATTATGATGAACATGTGTTGGGGTTTGTTTCATCTTTGACTCATATATGCTGTATCTTATATTATTCTCATGGAGTATTAGTCAGTACTTTATGCAATAGTGGAGGTTTCCTTATATTCTCCTTACTTACTTCTTATTGTTTCTTTAAGGATATCTTCCTTATTTCTTATGATATATAGATATATGTAGTAGTAGATACAGTCTTATATCTTTACACTTTACCAATTGATCACCTGCTTACTTCTTTCTCAAGTTTTTGCCTTAGTTATAATCTGACCCAAGCTTAGAATTATAATATCTACTTTGCCAGAGGATCTGTTGATGTATGGTCAGTACAATTTTGAGTCTCTTTGAACCCACTTATTAACCCTTATAGGAATATCTGATCCAGTGTTGGTTTTTACTAACTATTAGAGAACAATTACTTTCTAAATTTCTGGTGATCAAAATCCTGCTTTCTAGATTGATAAGCTTAATTCCCTTTATATAAGACTCTATAAAAACAATTTTGATGTTCTCTCTGCCCTAAAAGCACTGAATCTTCTGTCTATAATCTCTCATTTATAGTATTCTATTTTTATTTTTCTTCTTTTTTCTCATATGTTTATCTCCAATCTTACTTGGAATGTTATATTTTCTGCCATTCAGACAGAATTTTCTAGGCAAACTGATACTACTAATACTACATCTTACTCTAGTATTCCATATATTTTAGAATTAAAGGTGGTAAACTTGAATTATTCTATTTTTATTTTATTTATTTTCTTATTTTCAGACTTAAGGTTAGGGTTAGTGTGATTTTATATGTCACTGTCATAAATGGTCACACAACATAACTTGGTGTCACACATTAGTTACAGTTGCATGATGTTATCATAGTCATACTATTACATGATCATGTGTCATATGAAATATTATAGAATGTTCTAGAAAAAAATGACATTATTACAGCATGTTTAACATATGTTGATTTTAAGACAAACACATGGCCCTTTAGAGTAGGCTGATAGTAACATAGTATAAACCAATAGTCTAGCATATACAAGATAGACAATTCTTTTAATTTATAATATCAGAACTTAATACTACTTCTAAGACTGCTTAGCACTAGGCACTCTCAAACTCACTTTCTTATCATCTTTAATCAAAGAACAACTCATCCTTTAGTCAAGAAGAATTGCCAGGCCCTATATTATGAACTTAAACCTTTAGAGCGAGGTAAAAGATCAAACTCTTGTATTAGAGAAAACACAAGAGAACTCAATAAAGAGCTCTTTACAAAATAGTCTACCTTATATACTCCTACAGATGGTCTGTGCTAGCTACTGTACACCCTACCCTAAATGACTATGTGTAAAGCATGAGGCCAACATGTGGTGTCCATGTTGTATGACATCATTTTGTTCCAGAGCCTTCTACTTCCTTCTCTTAAGTCCCATGATCAATATTGTGACCACATCATCAGATGTGACTGATGTGACTGACCACTTCTAACCCTAACCCCAGAGTTCTAAAAATAAAAAAGGTGAAAAATAAATCAAAAAGAAAATAAAAATGAGAAAAACAATAAAGAGAAAGAAAGTCCACTTTCTATGATCTTGACACCCTAGGCATAAGAGGTATATCAACTAGGTGAGGAAATCCTAGTCATTTGTTTTGTACTGAAGCTCACTAGTACTTAGCAGATGTATTACCTTGTATAGACATGACAGTTAGTTTTAATAGTAAAAGCTTCATATTGCAAGTCCCCTTGTGATATATTCATACAGAGGAGTAATAGGGATCCTTCAGGCTCTGTCTAAAGTAGAAAATTCTTCCCAGAACAAAATAGTGTATATTTTGATTAGAATAATAGTTAGTCAGTAAATGGTATTAGATAGAATAGGAAGAAGGCCCACTAACACTTACATAGATTGATTCTAGCTTGGAATACAATTCAGAGGAGGAAACCAGCACCAGTTCTATCCTCTTAGTATATGTATTATCACCATCTATCCTACCTCTACTATCATTATCACTATCACCCATCAATTCACAATCACAATATAATATCCAAGTGCTGTTGGTAGTACAGGGAGCAGAAGCAGAAGCAGCAATACCTAGGCCTAACACAGGAGCAAGCATAGAAGTGGCTAAGCCATAAGTGTTTAATAGGAGTTCAGAAAAAAGTTTCAGGGTTTGTAACAGCATGCAAGCTATTCTTAAGAATGAAGATGAGGGGAGATATAGTAGAAGAACAGATACAGTAAATTTTGTTATATGTGTAGGGAGAATCAGCAGACATCTAGAAATAAAATATATTGGAGAATCTAGAAACATAAAATTTGGAATATGAAATTGTGGAAGACTTTTTAGCAGATTTAAGAATTTAGAGAAGGAGATGAGAAAACAAAAAAAGTAGCAAAGCTAAAGAGGTTAGAGTAAGGAAGGTAAACAATGAAAGAATTTGTATAGGTATTTATAAGAGCAACAAGAGATAGTAGATATGAAAGATAGCTATTGATTGAGAAGTTAAAATGAGATATGAAAGACACTATCTAGTAAAGACTTGTGGAGGCAGAATGCCAACTAGAGTTAATCAATCAATGATATGAACACATGATTAATCTAGATAGAAATTGAAGGGAGAGCAAGAGAGATGAGAAGAAGCTGTAAGAAGAGAGAAACAACAGAGCTCAGGCTTTAAGACAGAACAAAGAGGTATTACAGCAAATACTGCCATAGCTTCAAGTTCAGCTAAGAATATAGGAGGCTTCTCCATAACAGATGCTAACAAGGCCCATACTAGTGGAAGAAGTTGAAAGGACTAATACAACTATGGTAAACCCAAATCAATATGCAGGATTTATGTCTAGACACAATCCATACACTATGGATGTGGATAGAGGAAGGAATTGCTATAACTGTGGAGGTTTTGGACATATTACAAGAAACTGTAGGCTAAGGGGGACAACAGAACAAGGGAGGAGATTGGAGTATGGAGGAAGTCAGGATAATGGATAACATAGTGATAATTTAAATAGGGAAAAAGACCTAATAGTTCTTAATTAGGTCACAATAATTACAACAGATTTGCAATGCTTAGTAGAGTAGTGAATAATACATCCTGCTGCAATCTGGATAATGGAAACATACTAAGAGAAGTTATAATAAAGATTGGGTTGGAAAGAATTAATATACAGGAAGAAGTAATAGTAGAAGTATTGTTAGATAGTGGAGTAATGGGGTTGGTTATGAGTTCTGAGTTTGTGAGGAAGCAAGGATTTAAGTTGAAGAAAATAGAAAGACTTATATATGTGAGGAATGTGGATGGTTTCTTTAACAAGGAGGGACTAATTGAGCACACAGTAGAGGTGAATATATATCACTAGAGGCATAGAAAAATAAGAGAGATTGATATGATTGGAGGTCAGAAGTGGAATGTGATTTTGGGAATGCTATGACTTGCTCACCACAATCCTAAAATTAATTGGAGAACAGAAGAGGTAAAAATGATGAGATGTCCAGAGGAGTGTGGATAACAGTGGAGACTGAAGCAGGGAAAATCAGAGTAGTAAAAGCAAAAAGAGGAAGAGAAAAAAGAAGAAAAATAAAGGAAACAAGAGGAGATGAAGCAGAAGAAGAAGGAAAAGAAAAAACCAAAAAAGAATAAAACAATAGAAGTAAAGAAAAAGGCAAAAGAGTGGAAGATTTGGGATAAAGAAGAAGAAGTAACAAAATCAGAGGAGGAAGCAAAAAAGCTGGTACCAGAACACTTTTACAAGAGAATTTACATATTTGGAAATAAACAGAGTGAAAGAATTCCCACAAGAAAACTATGGAATCATACAATTGAAACAAAGGAAGGGGAAGATATATCTGTTGTTGAGAGAAGAGAGAGAGAAAGTACATAAGTTCATATCAGAACAATTGAGGAAAGGGTATATTAGATCCTTGAAGTTGTCTCAAACTATATTAGTATTTTTTGTAGAAAAGAACAATGGTACAGAACTATAAGTATTTAAATGAGTGGACTATTAAAAATAATTACACATTATCTTTTATTTCAGACATAGTAGAAAATATAGGCACAAAAAATTATTTACTAAATTAGATCTACAGTGAGGATATAATAATGTACAGATCAAGGAAGGAGATGAATGGAAGGCAGCATTTATAACTCCAGAAGAATCATTCAAGCCAATGGTTATGTTTTTTGGACTGATGAACTTACTGGCAAATTTTTAGACTATGATGAATGAAATCATTTGAAATCTTATCAACACTGAAGAAGTGGCAAGCTTTATGGATGATGTAATAGTAGGAATGGAAGAAGAGAAAGGACATGATGAAGTAGTAAAATAAGTGGTAAGAAGATTAGCAGAGAATGATTTGTATGTAAAACTAGAAAAATGTAAGTGGAAGATACAGGAAGTCAGGTTTTTAGATGTAGTAATTAGACCAGAAGGGATAAAAATGGAAGAAGAAAAGATTAGTAGAGTATTGGAATGGCTAACTCTAAAAGAAGTCAAGGATATACAGAAGTTTTTAGGATCAGCCAATTATTATTGGTATTTTATTAAAGATTTCACAGCAATAGCCAGACTGTTATATAATCTAGTAAAAAAAGATCAAAAGTGGGATTGGACAGAAAAGAAAGAAGAGACATTTAGAGAGTTGAAGGAGAGGTTCACTAAGGAACTAGTATTAGTAGCACTGGACTTAGACAAAAAAATGAGAATGGAAGTTGATGTACCAGATTATGCTACAGGAGATATATTATCTATAAAGTGTAATGATGGAAAGTGGAGACCAGTAGCATTTCTCTCAAAATGAGATAGAGAAGAATTACAAAATTTATGACAAGGAGATGTTAATGGTAATAAGAAGGTTATAAAATTAGAGACATCTATTAGAGGGTACAAAGTTTAAGTTTGAGGTCTGAACAGACTATAAGAATTTAGAATATTTAATCAGAAGATAAGCAAGATAGGTATTGTATCTGTCAAGATCCAATTTTATCTTTAAATATGTACTAGGAACAAAAATAGAAAAAGTAAATAGACTTAGTAGGAGACTAGACTAGAAACTAGGGACTGAGAATGATAAAACTAATTAAATATTAATTAAGAACCAATGAATTTGTAGCTTAGCAGAACTAGTAATAGAAGTACTAGAAGTAAATATAGTAGAAAAAATCAAAAAAAGCTAGGAGCAAAGATAAGAAAGTAGTTAAAGTAGTAGAGAAAATGAAGAAAGCAAAATTTAAGGAGTTGTAAGAAGAGGAATGGAAGGGGACTTGGTGTTAAAAGAAGAAAAAGTATATGTGCTAAAGGATAAAGAGTTGAGGGTGGAAATAATCAAATAATACCACAATATACTAGTAGTAGGATATGGAGAAAGATGGAAAATGACAGAGTTGGTAATGAGGAATTATTGGTGGCTAGGAGTAACAAGAGATATGAGAAGATACATAGAGAGATGTGATATGTACCAGAGGATGAAGGATAGAACAGAGATACTAGTGGGAAATTTAAAATTAAGCAAGGTACCAGAGAAGCTATGGACACATCTAACAGTTAAATTCATTACTAAGTTACCAATAATAGCTGGAAAAGATGTAATTCTAGTGGTCTATGACAGGTTGTCTAAGATGATATATTTTATGGCAACAACAGAAGAAATGTTGGTAGAAGGCTTAGCACAGTTGATTAGAGATAATGTTTGGAAGTTACATAGGTTGCCAGAGAGTGTGCTGTCAGACCAAGGACTATAGTTTGCAGTAGAGATAACAAGGAAACTGAATAAAATATTGAGTACTGAAATAAAGTTGTCAACATCATTCAATTTACAAACAGATGGTCAGACAGAGAAGATAAACCAAGAAGGAAAGGAAAAGTTGAAAGGTGACAGAGTTTGTAAAAAGAATAAGGAAAGTGCAGAAAGAAGTAGGAGCAGTATTAAAAAAGGCACAAAAAAAATGAAACAACAAGTAGATAAGAGGAGAAGAGAAGTAGAAGAATGAAAAAAGGACAATAAGGTAATGCTGACCATATGTCATATGTCAAATCTACCCATTCAGAAGATGTTTCTGCAGTGGTGATGCAACAATCCAGATATCTAGTCTTCCATGATGGGGATACTTCTATTAAACTCAGTCTTCTATGGAAAGATTCTCCTATGTTACTCCTGTTAGTGTTTCACCACTGAAACCTCTGCTCAGAGTGATAGGAGCTATACACTAAAACCCCAAGCATCTTCTATATCTCCTACTTGTATATAAGACTAGTAGTTACACTGTAATTTACTAGCCTAATAATATACAAAGATAATTCTTATTAAACTTAATCTCTGGTGTTCAACAGTGACATACCAAATCAGTGCTCATCTCCATCTTGGACTTTATTTACTCCTCTGAAGTTGTGACCATGCAGCAGACAGATAGTGTAGCATATAAGCTAAAGCCAAGATCATTCTACAAGTTCATATCACTGAGCCAACCCTGTAGACTTTCACCTTCTGGTGTGAACCATACCTGACAGCATGAAAGACTTAGTGTTCAAAGAGCAACCAGTGAGGAAATTGGTAGACTGATATATAGATCTATATATTATTAAGAAAGTGGTTTCCACTAATGTGGTCAAATTACAACTGCCAACATCAATGAGAATTCATCCAGTAGTAAATCTTAGTTGAGTCATATGGTATAAGAAACAAGTGGAGTGTCAGGAGTACAGTATGAAGTACATATATAGTACCAGCCAAATGTCAAAGCTAAGCTTGACATTGTACACTTTTAGTGTAACTGGTTCAGTGGCTGATCTGTTTCTAATATAATGTCAAGCTTCCAAGCAGTTGGCAGTTCAACTTCTGGTAAAACCATTCTCTTTAAATGGACAGTTGTTAGCATGAAAGTATAACATGGCTAGGAATGTCACTAGAAATAGTACTAGTTGCTTAGTTGTGCATCTCTATATCATGATATGGTAAAGTGTGGACAGACTTTGATAAGATATAGATAGGACAGTAGTATATTATTAGTCTACAATGAGAAAAGGCACATGACCTGGAAGTCACATGACATTACATCATAGGGCCTAGAGTGGTCTAGAGTAGTCTGGAAGGATCTAGGGTCTAGAAGGATCGGGAAGAGTCTAAAGATGAATGTTATAACCTTAGAATCTTAGAGTGGATTCAGAGGTCAAACTCTTGTATTAGAGAAAACACAAGAGAACTCAATAAAGAGTTCTTTACAAAATAGTCTACCTTATATACTCCTACAGATGGTCTGTGCTAGCTACTGTGCACTCTATCCTAAATGACTATGTATAAAGCATGAGGCCAACATGTGGTGTCCATGTTGTATGATATCACTTTGTTTCAGAATCTTCTACTTCCTTCTCTTAAGTCTCGTAATCACTGTTGTGACTATACCATCAGATGTGACCGATGTGACAGCATGACAGATCACTTCCAACCCTAACCCCAGAGTTCTAAAAATAGAAAATAAAAAAGTAAATCAAAAATAAAATGAAAATAAGAAAAGAAAATAATAGAAAACTAAGTCTACTTTTTACAATCTTGACAATGGAGTGATGTCAAGGGACATGGGTTCCTCATGGTGTACACATGGTGCACACATGTATGACGGAGATTAAAGAGTATGATATCAGGGCATATAGACATGGCATGCTGGCCTTGAAGAAGATGCATGGTAGATGAGTAATGGACATGAGGATAGGGTATGGACATTAGGGTAGGACGATGTACAGTTGTAGCACGGACCATGGATAGTTTATATAAATAGCCGGTAGAATACTGTTGTGGTTCCCTATCAAGTTCTCTTGTGAATACACAACTCATGTTCCCACTAAATATCCCTCCTGTGAGATTTACTGCTTGTGCTGCTATTGGACACTGGTTTAGTGGTTGCCACAACACTCTATTAGACTGAATAGTCTGTGAAGCAGAGTTTACTGGGTTCTTTAGAAATCCTATAAGAATGTTAAGGCTCTAAGACCACAACACATAGCATAACTCTTGGATGCAGCTATTCATATAACTTTCATGTGGGGACTACATACCTTGAAAGGGAGATACTGTTAGGAGTATATATATAGTACCAGCCAGATATCAAAGCTAAGCTTGACATTACACGCTTTTAGTATAACTAATTCAGTGGCTGGTCTGTTCCTAACATGGAGAGATAGAGAACTAAAGAAGTGAAACTAATAGAGGTAAAAAGAGTTAAAGAATGAAAAGTTTTGAAGATATTGAATAAAAGAAAAGTAAGAGGAGTTGTGAAGTACTTGGTGTGATGGAAGGGATTTACAGCAGAACATAACTTTTGGAAAAAAGAAGAGGATTTAGAAAATGTAAAGGAGATAATAACAAAATTTGAGGGAAGGCTGAATACAGAAGTTAGAAATAGCAGAGGAAAAAGATTTTAGAAGGGGAGAATTACCAGGAAAATATATGTCAAAGATGCTATATAGGTGAAATGATAGCAAATTTGAGAATGAGTACTTAAAGAAGTTGAAGAGAAACTGGCAAAAATGGAAGTTATTTTCTCTAAAAAAAAATCCTTGAGGGAGAGTAATGTCAGAATTAAAGATGGTAGACTTTAATTATTCTATTTTCTTTTCTATTGAATCCCTAAAAAAATAAGCCAAGATTATTACCATAAATATAAAAAGTTGAAATATTAAAACCAACTTCATTGAGAAAGTTTCTTGTTCAAATAAGCTAATGGCCTCAATCAGAAAGGGCCATATGCTCAGCCTCAGTTAAAAATAGAGCTGCTACTATCTTTTACTGGCAGCTTGTCTAGAATATTACTTTGTAAGCTATGAGAGTAAAGTAACTAGTTACAGATCTATACAATTCTGGATCTTACACCTAGTCTGAATCAAAGTATATCACAACAGACCCATTGCTAAGTCTATCATAGACTATTTGTCAGAGTTGAAGATGATAAACTTAACAATTTTTTGTTTTTCTTTCTGATTTTATTTTATGTTTGGACTTAGGGTTAGATGTTAGCATGATGTCACACATCAGTCACAGTTACACAGTTACATGAAACATGAAATATTGTAGAAGGTTCTGGAATAAGATAATATCATACAATATATTTTATACAAGTTAACCTTAAGGATAGCATATAGCCTTGTAAGGTAGGCTAATAGTAGTACTACTATAGCATGGACCAGTAGTCGAGCATATATAAGGTAAACAGTTTTGTATAAGGAACTCCATTAAGTTCTCTTGTATTTACTCTAATACAAGATTCCTTTTCTTGACCCAATCTAAGGTCTTGAGCTTGTAATATTATCTGATACTTGTAAGTATTAAACAAGTACTTACATAGATGTAATCCAGTTTCTAGCTTGATAATGCTTCTTTGAGAAGTATTTCATCTGCTAGGTAAGTTTGATTATAGTAAATTCTATATCAGAACATGAGTCACTTATAAGATTAGAGATCTAACTAGTTTCTAGTACTTTTGATGGAAACTGGAATTACACTGCTTATTATTAGGTTTAAACACATAGCCTAATAGCAGTAGAGTACTTGTTAGATTGGTTGCTATATTGAAGCATATTAGATGTTATAATCTCAAGACATTAGATTAGGTCAAGAAAAGGAACCTTGTATAAAGATTATACAAGAGAACTCAATAAAGTTTCTAGTATAAAACTGTATACCTTATATATGTTAAGTTACTAGTCTATGCTATAATACTATTAACCTACCCTAAAAACCATGTATTATCTTTAAAGTCAATATGTGTTAAATATGCTGTATATTGTGGCAACCATAAGCCACGATAAATATATAGAACTACTAAGTAAACTCTTAAGTAAAGTATTTCATAGAGATCACAAAAGAACTTGACAAGGAGCCTTCAATATATTGCTACTCTATTTATATGTTATAGAGTTGGCCTGTGCTACTGATAAATAATCTTGCCCTAAAGTCTATGTATTGTTTATGAGTGCATTATGTGTATACTATTAGGTAAACATGCTGTTAATATACATCTTGTCATCATTCTTCTAGTCTCTTTCCCCAAAGTTTAGGCCTATAGTGTTATATTATGTAGTATGTTATGTGACTATGGTCACATGCCTCTTCATCATTCAAAAATTAAAATAAAATAAAATCAAAATAAAATATTAGAGTTTAGGCATTTTATGATATTGTAATAATATCATTCTTTTCTAGAAGTTCTATTGTAATATATATATATAATCATATTACTATGACTGATGTGTGATAATTTGCAACAATGACATGTAATATCACACTAACCCCCAACTCTAACCTTAAGCCCAAAAAATAAAATAAAATGTAAAAGAAAGTAACAATGAGAAAATAAAATAAAAATTATTTCTTATAATTACAACTTATGTATATTTTAAGAAATTCTTTGGCTTTTTTAAGGTTATAACATTTCTATTTCATCTGCTTTATTTTTTCTTACCACTATCTCATATAATAATACCCAAAAGAACTTCAGCAAATATTTTTTCCTTTCAACATAAGTATATATTCCAACTTTCAAAAGTCTGCTAAGAACATGGCAACAGATATGAAGATTAACACTCTAAGAGATCAGTCTACTCATTCTAGTACTAATAGCTCCAGAACCTTATCAGAACAGTCAAACATTTCATTTACTGGTTATGTAGAGCAAATCTAAGCTTTGGTATTATATTTTAGGACTTAGAGTTAAAGTTAAAAGAGTAAACCTTGGATTGGGTTAATCACAAGAGAACTCAATGGAGTTCCTAGTACAAAATTATCTATCTTATATACTCTACTAGATGGTCTATACTACTACTACATCTAACTTACCCTAAAAACCATATGTAAACTATAAAGTCAACATGTGTTAAGCACATTGTATAACATCATTATTTCAGAAAATTCCACTATGTTCTATCATGACCATATGATCATGTGACCATGACATCCCACTAAACCCTAACCCCAAATAAAGTAAACATGAAAATAAAATGAAAAGAAAATGGAAAAATAAAAATAAAATATAGTCCAACATTCACAACTTTGACATTTGGCCAATAACCCTACCTGGGCTGATCAAGTTGAAATTAGCAAGTCACAAAAACTAGCTCTATCTTATACATTCCCAAAGATTAGAAAAAGCAATTTTGCTAATAAGATAATAGCAAAAGATCTCATATCTAAGCCTCATAGTGATGGTACAATTGACATGAGCATTTATCAAGGCCTTGAACTGGCCATGATCCTTTACTCTGTTAATTAACTTGTGGACCCACAGCTATAGGATGGCATTTTTTGCTAATCTCTATTTTTAATATTAATGAATATTTGGAAAGCAATGCTAAGAATATTGCTTTCTCACTCTATAGGATGGCTACCTTTGTTAGGCAAGCAAAATTAGAAGATAAATCTGCTATAGATATATCTCAAATCACAGAGTTTGGCTTTGTTACTTAGGACTTTATTTCATTCATTTCTAAGTCTGGTTGGGATAGGCTAACTGCTAATAAGGACAATAGATTATTTAGACAATGTATAGCTTTGCAATTTAAGACCAAAACCTCAGGAAATAAATCTAATATCAATCAGAAAGCTACTAAATCCAGTAATAAAGTTAAAATTTCTATAATTTCTTCCTCAATTCCCTCTAGGCTGAGTAAGAAGGTCTTCCAAATTTTACAAAGACAAACCATCTTTTTCTAGTGCTTCTTCTCAGGGTATTCAATTATATACTCAAGCTTCCAAGAACAACATTAATGATATTGTTAAAATCAAAGATAACTTCCCAAATCTATCTAATAAAAAGATTGAAGAAGTTTATAGAGTAATGAACAAATCCAAGAAGGAAAGACCTAAACTCATGAAAGACCTGTTGAGAAAATAGGTTATCATCCCAATGAACTTAGTCAATTCTAACAGGTTTATGATCACTTCTGATAAGCACATATCTAATATCAACAGAGCTCTTAAGTACATTAAATTTGATGTTATGGCTAACTTTATTCAAGTATATTACAGAGGGTTAGTGTTATGACTGTTATTGCTACTAACAAAGTTATGTCTACTTTAGATCTCAATACTATTGAAAGGTATATAAAAAATGTAGATGCTATTGACTCAAACAAAGTTATAAGTCCAAGATTCCTACAGTACAGGTCATATCTCAAGATTTTGGGTATTCTTTACATTTGTGAAGACTCTGATATCCCATTACATCTGACATTGTTGAAAATGTCATTCAATGCACACACATCTTCAATGATATTGTTCTTGTCTTTTGACCTCAAGTAAACAAAACATCTCCCAAATCTGATATGGCTGTTATCTGGATTGATATATGGAATACTCAAAGTGGCTTTAAAACTGAAGATCTCATTAATAGGTACTTTAATATAGAAAGTCACATTGGTACAATCTATGGCACAAACATGAACCTGGGTATCTCTCAATGCAAAAATTGCTGGAAATAGGGCTACAGTACCTTTGTGTATCATGTGTATAGTACCAAATATATCAAGTGCAATGTTCGTTACAAAGTCAAACATTATAGAAACATGGCATGGTGTTACAAGGCAAATTTCAAAACCAACCCCCAAGACTTGAAATAAAAAAAGAAAAGCATAGTACTCACTTCTTCAAGTATATCAACTGCAAAGACAAGTATTAAGCAGATAGCTATACATGTTCTTTTTGGAAGCATTGGTTCAATAAGGAGTGGTATGCTAAGAATGTCAAGATCGTTGACGGTGGACTTTATTTTATTTTTCCTTTTCATTTTTATTTTACTTTTCGTTTCTTTTTCTTTTAATTTTCTATTTTTAGAACAGCTCGGGTTAGGGTTATCGGTCACGCTGTCACATCAGTCACAACTTGATGGCGTAGTCACGAGACTGATCACGGGAGAAGTAGAAGGAACTAGAACAAAGTGATGTCATACAACATGAACACCACATGTTGGCCTCATGTATTACTCATGGTCATTTAGGGTAGGGTGCACAGTAGTTAGCACGGACCAT
>Ga0157364_1003703_pt1 | contig 14923 bp, 9 predicted proteins | sample AttsexASBM2_FD_111476 | JGI IMG/M metagenome (GOLD analysis project Ga0157364, IMG submission 111476) | Fungus gardens microbial communities from leaf cutter ant in Ribeirão Preto, State of São Paulo, Brazil - Atta sexdens ASBM2 | ecosystem: Host-associated > Fungi > Mycelium > Unclassified ... | reverse complement strand
TCATCAAACTTTGCGCAAAAAAGTCGACATATTTTTTTGTTTCTATGTAAATCGTCATACACAGGGGCTTTATCAAAAGCAAAATTTTACTGAACGAGTTATGTAAATTTCGGTTAAAAAATTACTATTTGGAAAAAAAAATAGAAAAATATTTACATACCTACTTACCCAACCTGCTGCAAAACGTTCCGCAACCGCTGTGCTACTTTGACTTCATCAAGGACGACCTGGTGTTTTCTCGATCCGAAAAGATCAGTCGATATCCTCGTAGATAAAACGTAACAGTCTTACATTACTCACTATATATATTTACACACAAAATTTTCTTAAAATCGCACAAATACTTGCAGAATTCGTTGTCTGATGCTCAAATTTTATGAAAAGATACGCTTACTAACGATACATTCATGCATTTTATCTAGATTTTTAGGAGCATTCCATAGAACTGAAAGTACTTTCCTGAATATCTTGAAAATCTCGAGTCAAATGTCCATATTTATAATTAGACTTTATATTTAAGACTTCTTAAATTTATCTTTAGGTGCTCAGTAGCCAATAAAATAATTCGTAGAACATCTGAAGATAAATGTAAGGAAGTCTTAAACATAAGGCCTGACTATGAATACGAGCAAAAGTCTTTCGATTCATGACTTATACTGAGCAGTGGAAAAATCATAAGTTATATGACATTTTATGATGTAAATAAGTACGACGAATCAATTCTACATTTCGATCGTATCAATCTAATTTCATTTCGGCCCGATCGTACTTACATATGATGGAATCTGGACTCCACCATGGCTTACATACATATACATAACGGAATTGCTAGCATAATCCATAATTGCGTCCATCGACAATAATAATATCGGCATTTCGGCAAGATAGATGTAGATAGATGGCAACAATCTTAATCTAAAATTCCAAAAATGTGCTGCATTTACATACATTTCCTTAAGTTCCCGTCTTTCCATAGCAGGAAGCAACTCGAAAATAGTCTCAGATCGAAGATTTCTGATATATTTATCTCGGAAAATTACAGGAAGCATACGCACGACACTCAATGAACAACACATTTCGATACGTCCTCAGGCATGTTCTCGAGGTTAACTTCACACACATATCCTCAGACACATTATTTTTGATTGCACTTTGAGTTCATACCGAGTTCATTTCCTCCACAATTTCGAAGTATCGATGATAGCGGAGTACTCGTCTAATTTTTCTTGTCATCTTGCAGAAAGCAAAAATAAAGTAAATACGCATATAATTCTACAAAAATATTTTATATCGAAATGAAAAAATTCTGGAATATCTTATATACATTCACTTGTAGATACTTTATACAAATAATTCCTACAAAAAAAAGAATAGGAATACGTAGCATTACTGCCTAAAAAACTGTGTCAGTTTTGGAGCCCATTTTGCAGATGCTCATTTTTGTTTACGTTATGAAAAAATTAATTATTGCAAAATTGCAAACAGTATTATAAATATATTTATAAATAAATGTTTATAAATAGTATAAATATATTTATACTATTTGATGGAAAACACTTTTTAGTTTATACTTATGTTTTTAAAGTTTTATTTTTACTTTTTGTTTAAAAAATATTGTCTAAAAACAAAGTGGTACATCAGTGACTTTCTTCTAATATTTACGCTTTAAATAAACTGCATACATATGAAAATTGTGTCCATAACATTCTGTTTTTATTGAGCAACATACTTTTATAGATTATTTATTTTATTTGAGATTAGTTTTATTGTTATAAATAAAAATTTTTTAAATCATAACAAAAATCTAAATTTTTTTATATAAATATTTTAAGTACTAAAAATGACTTATACAAAATTTCATAAAAATTCATTAATTTTAGTTTATAACAAATAAATATTTTGTTTATTTATTGAACAATTAATGCTTGCATCTCAATATAACTTTAAATTTTTGAATTCATAAAATACTTATATAAAAAAATTGAGATTTTTATCATTATTTTATAATATATTTTCATATATTTCTATTAGAATACGAATTTAAAAAATATTATTTTTTATTACATATTACTTTTTATTGAAATAAATGATCCAGATGGCCAATCGTCTCTAATTTTTTTGTTATTTTTAAATTCAATTTAGAAACAATTAGAACAATCTGTAATCTTTTCAAGTAATTCGTAATATTGCATGTGTTTTATAATCTCCTTAAAAACACAAAAGCACAGCTTTATAAACACAAATTCACTGCTTTAAACAAATACATTCTTTGCATTAGCACAAATTTGTATTTTTAAAGCAATGAATTTGTATTTATGAAATAGAGAATTTGTGTAATTAGAGAAATCCTAAAGCCATCTGTATTATCGAATAAATCATATAATTTTTGTACAACAAATACGTTTTTCTCTTTCACATATTTGAAAATCCTTTTTCAGAATTAAAGTATACGCATTAATACGTGTTTGTGAGGTGAATGCCAAAAAAATCGACTAAAAATTCCGAAATTGATATTTTTTATTTCTTAGTGTAACATGATGTCTCAAGCTGTCAAATCGTGACAACATTTGCTTAAAAACAGTGAATTTGAAAGTTTTGCAACCTTGTATTTACGAAATAGTAAATCCACAAACATGTAGTTTGCACGAACAAATAACGTCGAGTTCTTAGAATTAGACTTAAGCTCTTTTAAGCCTGCTTTTTCATACGAGCAAAGAAAAGCTAATGTTTATCCCTATTCCGTCACAATTCAAGTCCAGCTCTGAAAATCTAAAGCTATCGCCTTCCCTTCCTTTTCATGGAGCGAAATTTCGCTAGCAAAGTTACTCCCACTACATGAAAGAAGAAGCAAACAATTAAAAAAATTGACTTAAAAAATGCTTCGAAATATTTGGCCAACCAAGTGAGCCATAGCCAAAATTAGCGTTGCTTCGCTTAAAGTTGAACAGTGTCAAATTTTGAGTGATTATTCGCTGGACTCGCCATTTTGGCAAAAATTGACGGAGAGGGGATAAGAGCCACCAGCTTTTATTCGCTGCGTGAAATTCTAGACGTTTTGTCGCGAATTTGTTATACGCAAATTGACACGAACATGCGACTGCGTGTATCATATCAGATTGCGTGAGATATTGATGTAGTAGTATATATAAAGACATGTCGATGTGCTTAAAGTCATTAGATAAAGTACCGCAAACGCGCATCCATTTTAACGCGAAAAGCAGTTATTTCAAATTTATGCATTTGTATATAGTATATACGTACTTTATTTTGAAAAATAAAGCTGTCAAGTATGTAAATAAATGTTCTTTAATTAGTTTATTTATGAACAAAAAAATATATATAAACGCTTAATTTATGTATTATTTAATATAGGTTTATTTAATGTAGAAGTTTAGTGCACGAAAGTGCATGAAGGGACAAGTAAGTAGTACAAGTTTAAAAGAATCACCAATCATCATACTTGAAATCGTGTATTGTGTACACTTCGGCCATTTTGACGCGACATTTCTGAAATCATTTGCGGTACTTTAGAAATCTAGTGACTTTAGATGCGCTGGAAAAACAGCAACCTCTATGGTGACTTCATCGGAGTTCGAGCTTCACTTTAGGATCCCTATAACGCAGAAATATATACATAGCGCTGTATCAAGTGGAAATGACAGATATTTTAACCTTTAAAGTCTCGAACTTTAACGTTTAATAATTCTATTCACGAGGCCAATCATTTTTTTTTTTGCCAGATTCTTTCATTTTGAGTGAAAACGCGTCGAATGAGTACATTTTTATTCTAAGAGAGACTTATGACATCTTAAGACTGTATTTAAGACTTAAGTCTTAAATGTAAGAATCGACTATGAATACCGATCTGCTTCGCGTTGTGAAATTAGTATTGAATCTTTCCTCATTTAACACACTTTATGTTTATATAGAAAGAGAAACATAAAGTACAATCTTAAGATGTCATAAGTCAATTCGAGGACTGTATTAGCATCTTAAGACATTATTTAAGGCAGTTTTAAAATAAAAACTATGGATACTGCCCCATATATATTTCGCGTTTCACAGTTGGTACTACCAATACCTTTATCTCTCGCGCGACATCCATAGAAAGAGACAGCCGAGATTTAGAGAGAGATTTAGAGAGACTGCAAACTGAGCACACTATTTATTCCTTCCACGATAGTTCATACTTGCGTTGCTCCATGCTCAAAGGTTTGTGATATATTTACTTCGGAAAATTAGGTACAACTAGGATGCGTATGAGATACACACAACACTCAACGGACAACATATCTCGACACGTCTTCAAGCACATTATTTCAATGGCATTCGAGTTCATACTGAGTTGCTCCACAATTTTGAAGTGTTGACAGCTGAATATTCGCCCTAACAGAGTATGGCGTCCACACACACACACTCTATACTCGACGCAGAGCGCTACACTTCCGACATAACTCCAAACACATTATTTCGATCGCATTCGAGTTCATAACTAGTTGCTTCACGATTTCAAAATGCCAAGTATTCGTTTTGACAAAGTTCTTGTGGCAGAAAACAGTTCCCGATCACTTAATTACAGACAGACGAACAGAGCTACGAATAATTGCATTCCCGCGTTTCAAATACGTCTTCGGTTTGTTCCGTTATTCCTCGGATGCACTCGGCTCGCGAGACGCTCAGCTCGCGCGCTCATTAATTTCAAAATTTTACTACGCGCTTCAAAAACACGATATACATTCTATTTTCAATATCGTCCTAAATTAAGAAATGGCCCAGAAACATTCTGAAACATATTTGCTTTATTTCCTTTTTGACAAGAAAAGCACGAATTAAAATACAACGCACATCAATGAAAGTATCGCGTTTCGAATAAATTCGGCAAATGTAATTTTTTTTTTAGCAACACACGATTTGGCGTTTTTGATTGAGTTGTTTTTTAAAGCGATTTTGAAATGTCGCGTAATACTCGAAATATGAAGATATTTTCGATACATTCCTCCTGATATTTCGACACGCATGTGAGGAATTTTGCAAAGAGGAAAAGCATTCGCTACCGTGAAGCGTCGCACTTCGAATACTTATCGAGTATAAACGAGGTCATTATCGAGAAACCTTGTTTACGTTTAATTTGCCGCTTTTTATCTCTACAATATAATCATAATATTCTTCAATATTCAGAAATACTCGTGTAATATATCTATCCCTCACCGAAAAAACACGAACCGTACACTGAAAAAATTTACTAAACCATAAGATATATTTCTTTGAATGATATTAAATATTTACTTACAGTAGAAAGATATTTAATTTAAAAATTATTTAAAAAATGATAGTTAAATCAAATTAATGGCTTTTTATATCAAATAAATTATATGTTTATGTTTATTTTTAATAAATATTTACTTAAACCTATTCAAATATTTATTAAAATTTAGTTTTTTTTTCAGTGCACGGTTCACACATGAAAAGAACGATTTTGCTGAAGTATCTAAAAATTTAGCTAATTAATTATGTTGGGATATCAAAATAATTGTGTGAAACTTTCAAATTTATTGCAACAATTTTTGTAAAATTTATTGCAAAATTTTTTACAGTATTTCAACGAAACGTAATATTTTTACATTTCAATAAAAAAACAACAGCAACAAATAATTACCAATACATAGAACAAAAAAAGAAAGAGAAAAATAAGTGTAATGAATAAAATAATCAAATTTAACTTTAAAAACAGATACAACAGCAGAGTTGCGATATAAATAACATAACGCAATCTCAGCAATTTATGAAGTACTTTGTATAAAGCAGAGATTAATTGGAGTTCATCAAACACGATTTATTTTCACATTAGAATGGTTGAAATCGATTGATGATGTTTAATGGACAGTGACATGCTTGTTATCGGTATTCTATAATTAAATATACAGTTTTGAGATTATACACGTTATAGTTTAATTTATAACATAATTTCAAGTTTCATCAGTGTCTTGATGCACTTCATCATTTTCCCATGATTATTTTTAACTTTTACTGTCTACCTGCAAAATACAGGTTATAAATTTTTAAACTTTTTAAAAATAAAAATAGATATATATTTTTAAGTACTTTTATTGTAAAAAATTTTTTAAATTTTTTACAAAGAATTATCAAACTTTCACATGAGCACCTTTAGGTAAAAAGCAGGTACATATTCCACTTCATTCCAAATGCGCTGAAATATGCCATTAGTTATGGTACCAATGGCGGTCACAATTGCGCAAAACATTCACGTTCGGTACTTTTGTGTCTAAATGTCCACCAAGTTCTTGATATATCCCCAAAAAAAGAAATCCAAGGGAGAGGCTGTCAAAGAAATAAGGTGACCAGGAAATGGAGTTTGCTCGGTCGATCCAACGACCTAGAAAAACTGAAGGTACTCACGTTTGGAAATTTTTTGTAAAAAAAGTTTTTTTAGTTGTTCCTTACAATAGAAATACTTAGTAATATGTGTGTTAATTTTTTATTTCAAAATACTGAAGATTTATCATGTACATCCGCCTAAATATCCAGCATATTCTACGTGTGTAACAAACATTCAATTCCCTTCGCAATACAATCGCAATTGTAATTTCGATTTTAACGAGAATAAGGAAAGAGAGAAAGATGCAATGGGAGCAATCAGCTGGTACTGTCGACAGATGCTTCAAAGGATGCGTACGGAATTCCCAACCTGTTGAAGTCCCAAAATCCGTTTCCTACGAGTGCACCCCAACGAGTCGACGACATTCGGATTTCAATCCGATCGACGAGAAAGGGAGGGTGTTTAAAGGAGCGAGAGAATTCTTGTCAAGTGACGACACGCGAAGATTGAATTTTCGGTTTTCTCGGATAGCCACCATCACCACCACCGCAAATTCACTCTTCTCCTCTCCGAATTGGCCCTTCGCAAATTTTCCCCCTCGATTTGCGTGATCCAAATCGCTTGAGTGACCCTCGACCACTCTCTCCCTCTCTCTTCATCATTGCCTCGTGCCTTCGGTCCGTCGCGGTGCATTTAAATCGACTGCTTAAGTTGACTATACACTAATCTCGTAATTCATTTACATATTTAACGCGCGCGTCGTCGACAAAGTTCGTTGTACGGGTATGGGAGGAAACAGAGGGTGTGGCAAAGGAAGCACAACGAAGGGGGTAATTAGTTATGCATGTGTACTTGTCGGCCCATCTCGGTGAACCCTTAACTTCTTTAATTTAATAACGTGCGAGCCGGGACAGGAATTATCACGTCGAAGACAAATATGGATAAAAAAAAAGAAAGTATCCTTCGCTTAATTTAAATCTTAGTGCGAACGCGACTCATCGGTTTTTCAAAATGACAGAACTTGATTTACGAGCAAACGCGAGTACGTAAAGTGTGAAGCCGTTCTCGTTAGTCCTTATGCATCTTCAGTAACTTCAAGAAGTTAACTCCAGTTGTTACCTGAGTGAACGATATCGATTATCGTCCGATGTTCTTGTTCTTCTTGATGATGAAATATGCTCTCCGTTTTCCCTAGAGATGGATGAGAGGCGGGGGAAGGACGAGCTCCTTGTAAAGGATCGGGATGCTTCGCTCGGCCTCAATCTAACATGGAAATACAAAATCGCCGTCTGTTTCCGGTGAGCTTCGGAGAATGGTAAAGTTACGTCCCGTATAGGTATGCGCACATATATTTCGTATTTGGACAGCGTCAGGAAATTAAGCGAGGTGGTCTCAAGGGCGACGTTCGGACCTCAAACTTCGGCCAGGGAACTTTTCTCGGCATTGTGCCTAGATTTATCTCTTCCCGAAGTGTCGAACTGCTTTCGGGAGAAGAGCCGTGGCACCAAGAAATATATTATTACCGGCCGTGACTGGTGTACAAACGTAGTTCGCCTATCAAGACAATGAGGGATCAAGAGAAGAGGAGATGGAAATTATCGATGATTAAATAATAAATAATCAATGATGATAATTAAATTATTATAATTCAATCACAATAAAATTTTTTTTTACACTTATCATTTATTATTTACGATAATATCTAGTAATATATGTTTCTTTATAGCTTCTAAATTTCTGTTGAACAAGAGTTCTACGTGACGCTGAACTAACGGATTTATTTAATTCGAATGTGCTAGAAGAAGAGAGGACAGATTTCTCGATGTTCTACTCGGCGAGATGAGAATCTAAATTATTCACACATTTATTCCCTGCTTGTGTGCTTCGTCTGTATATTTGGTACTGTATTGGCCACTGGGATCGTACTTCTTCTTAAGTTGCTCCCAAGTTTCCGGTTTCTGAAATAAAGTAAAAGATCGAATAAGCAATCGCCCTTGTATCTTCTGTAACAAGTTTGCATAACAGGATTGCATTTACCGAAGACGTATCGTTAGTTACATCTACATAAAATAAAGCACGAAGATTTTTACTCTGAAAGTTTTCTCACTTTAATACTTTGTATTGAGAAATACCTTGAGATAGAACTATATTACGTCATTACGTTCGTGAAATTCAGTCAAAAACATAATGCACAATTGTAAAAATGCGATGAGACCAGTAATTTCAAAGACAAACTCTTATATGCATTAAAAATATCTTTTTAAAGAATTCAATCGCCATGATACTACATGAAAAACGCGTACAATATTTCAAAAATTAATATAATGTCATGACTTATTTCGAGCTATAATTAAAGTAATTTTGACTTAATATAATTAACAAACGTATCGATTTACAAAGCCTTCCTCAATGCTACAACACAGAAATACAATCTTAAAATTAAATACAATCTTTAAATTAACGCACAAAGAATAATGGATACAATAAAAATTTAAAAACATCAATAGTGAAGTGTTAAAATATAAAAAAAATATAAAAAAATTCGAATGTCAATAAGTATTCCGCCAGATAACAATAAGATAAGGAACATTTGGATACTTCAGTCAACAGTAGATTAATTATATTTATCGATAAAGATAGATTTATCAAACTCGGTTGAGATCGAGAATCCAATTTGTCACAGATTTGTATCAAGCGATTTGAGAATTCTTTAATTACGAGTATTGCTTTATCAAAAATACACAAGGAAGGCGTTCCCTTTAGAATTATTATTTCTTCAATCAACCCACTCTATTCGCTAGCTGGTTTTTTGCAAGATATTATCTCTGAGAATATCCTTCCTGCAAAAAGTAGAATAAAAAATAGCTTTGAATTTCACAATAAATTAACTGGAATTGACAAAACGATTGACAAAACGATTGACAGAGATGGTTTTATTAGATGTTACTTCTCTGTTCATTAATATTTCATTGGATGTTGTGTGGATGGATTGGGTTCTATTAAAGGTGTCACAAACATACCAAAGAATGAATTCATTAATGGTCAAATTTGTCTTTACATCGACATTTCATTATTTTAATGGGATTATTTATAAACAAACTTTTGGCATACCTATAGGTTCCCCCTTTCCCCATCATTTCTGACATTGTCATGGAGGAAAAGAGAGTGTTAAATTCTTTATAATTTCGGGTTCCTGCATACTTTAGATATGTTGATGATGTCTTTATGATTGCATCTAAAGATAAAGTCACTCAAATTTTTAATTCATTCATTTCATTTGATGCATGATAGACTTAAATTCTTATTGAATATGAGGGAGATCATTGTCTGAATTTTTTGGATCTATCGGTCATCAATAAAGACAATACTATTATTTTAGGTTGGCACCATAAAAAGATGTTCTCGGGCACATATTTATCGTTCTATTCGAATCATCCCGCATGTCATAAAATAAAGACCATATATAGCTTAGTTGATAGAGCAATCTTATTGTCAAATTCTACATTCTATAATAAGAACATAGAATTTATAATAGAGAATTTGAAGAATAACGGTTATTCTTTGGGAATGATTTTTTATTATATTAACAAAAGGATCAAAAGTTTGACTTGTAAAAAAATCTACGATGGTTAATAACACTAGTTTAGATAACGTTGACATTGATGAAGTTGTAAGAGAGATAATGATTTTCTCATATATAAGATCTATTTCTAATAAAATTACTAAATCTATTAATATATTCAAAAACATGATTGGCTATAGGTGCTTAAATAAGCTTAATAAATTTATCAAAGTTCATAAAGAAATCAACATGATAAAAACAATAATGTCATATATAAAATAAAAATAATAACTGTAATAACTGCGATGCATCGTATGTTGGCCAAACGAAGAGACAGAGAATTGCAGACAAGAATTAAAGAACATCGCAATAAAAAAATTAGATCAGTTCAAATATTCAATAATCTGAACTAATTCAGAAACACATCACGGAAACTAATCATGACTTTGATTGGAAAAAAGTTATTCTTGATTTTGAAAAGAAATATTTCTGAAATACATATTAAAGAACAAAAAAACGATTTAATGAAAGATACTAAGTATTGGATAACTTATTTTAACATACTTGATATACGAGAACATAAGTGGTCACAGTTTTGAACAAACTTGTTTTTATATTCGATTTTATTAATTTATTTTTATTTGACCTATATTTCAGTTAATTTTCAAACGAGCAACAATCAGTATCTTTAATGTACTTAATTGAATCTTTGATTGAGAGCTTAGATTTCAGTATTTTATATAAATTACCGTAAGTTATTATTTAATTCAATTGTATTTTTTATTCACACTAATAATATATTATTTTAATAAATCTATTTGTTCTATAAAATATTATAAAATATTCGTAACTAAAGAATTCTCAAATCGTTTGATTTTCAAGTCTGTAATAAACTGGATTCTCGATCTCAACCGAGGAATTTGGCAAATCTATCTTTATCGATAAACATAATTAATCTACTGTTGACTGAAGTATCAAATGTTCTTATTGTCATCTGGCGGGATATTTATTAACGTTCAAATTTTTTAATATTTTTTTTATATTTTGATACTTCACCATTGATGATTTTTAAATTTTTATTGTATCCATTATTCTTTGTGCGTTAATTTAAGATTGTATTTCTGCGTTGTAACACTGAGGAAGGCTTTGTAAACCGATTTGTTAATTATATTAATTCAAAATTAATTTAATTATAGCTCGAAATAAGCCATGACATTGTGTTAATTTTTAAGAAAATATATGAGCATTTTTTACTCCATTTCAGAAATTGTTGTAAAACGCAATACATTCAAAACGAGATAGCTTGAAATTCCTTTAAAATCATTAAAATATGACTGCCCAGTCGGGGGTGAAATCAGTTCTCGAAAGAAGGGCTCGAAGGATCGGCGGATTCACATCGCCGTTAAATTATCTGGCTACGGATGCGAAAGTTTCCAAGTGTGGTTCGCAAACGAATCAGGGACACCCCCTGCCACCTAGTGCAATGTGGAGGGTTAACCCGTCTCTGCGTGAAAGTCAAACTAGTTCCACGGCATTTAAACCGCCTCGACGTATCCCCCGAGCGTTCCTACTCCCACCGGTATCAACTCATTACGCAGACCTCGCGTTTAATTAGCCCAGTGAAAAGTGACGGGCGAGCATACATGTTAGCACGAACATATACCTTGTTGACTAGATACCGGATGACCTTCTCAGTACCCTTCTTTTGCTTCTCACTGCATTTAGTACACTCAGTCTCCAGTGCGTCCGGAAGAGTTTCTGAAACAAACAGGAAAAAAAATTACGAGAGGAATTCAGATCAGGGACATGGCTGCACGAAATTCAATATTTGAAGCATACGCTATGCGTAGCATCGAGCTATAAAATTACGCAATTATAAGGTTCTTAAAAAAAATTAAGGGTCGTTTTTCCTTTTATCTTTTTAAATAAAATAGCAATTCGATTCCTTTCTTTTTTTCGTCGATAAATATTTTAGAATAGGAATATACCTTTTTCTATAAGGTTATTTTTATCGCGACGTTCTTCGTAGGAGTTCATAATGACGTATGTTATTTCTCGAATACGCGACGTCCTACAGGATTTGTCTCAGATTTTTTATCACTCCGCGTCATTTGCACCACCTGCTCTGGTCAGCTGACTGTACACTCCCGCATATCTCTCGTGAATTTTCTCAGACAAGACTATACATTCTCGGTAACGTATTACCGTCCATCGCACGTTTTATCTCGCGACGGGGTAGCACGCCAAAGTAAAAAGAAATTCGAGAAGAAACAGACGATAAACGTGATTCTAACGTAGAGAAATAAATCGTGATACGTGCGACAAGTAATTAATGCAATTTGCAGGAAATGCAATCTGCGGAAATACACTGAGCAAGTAATTGGTTTCTAGTATCCGTGTCTCAACTCTGTATATATAGGATTTTTGCGCGAGGAAACGTTATGTTCGTGAGCAAAATTTTCACCTGAAAAGAACTAACGTATACGTTTGTTCTTCGCGACGCTAACCGCGAACATATACATATACATGCAAAATGTCTCACGACACCAAGGTACTTTTTATCCAAATCTCCTCAGCGTAGCAGTCGTTTGTAGCGGATTATTCATATCTGGAGCTGAAGTGATATGTGCCTGCTTCGTACATATGTAACATCGTTAACGAGTCGACCTCGCATCGTGCATCCTTCGACGAGATGAGAATGAGGTGGCCATTAGTGCCAAGGATGATTCTCTCGTGCATTAGAAAGCATGTGAAAGATCATCATTACCGTCTCATTTCATCGTGCATGTTTTGCCATGTTATCGAGCCAAATGCAACATCAGACACGTTATTTTACGCTTCCACGGAATCGTACTTTTTTTTAATTTCTATATTTTTACTCTTTACATTACGAGAATTATGTTTTGAAGTAACATTACTAATGTTTGAATAGAAAAATCTAGCGAAGAATAAAATAATTATGATTAGTGAAATCTCAAAACGCTCACCTTTAAGCTCTTTGCCATCGGGCGTGCAACTTCCCTTCTCCAATAGGCAATTTACATAGTTTTTGAGCAAACGGTCGCTCGCCAAAATCGTGTCCAAGTCAATATTGTCATACTTTGTCGTATACTTGTCCTCTGCCAAAACTACCGCTACCACGAGAAGAAATAGAGCCAGGACCTAGATTGAATGTTAAAAAATTTCTTATTTCTCTGTATGAAAGAATATCCAAAAATCTACACTGAAAAACATAATATTGTACCAACAGCATTATTTTAATTGAAAATAATCTCATTAATTTAATAACAGTATTATTAATGATTCATTAATACTGTTATTGAATTTTATTAAAATAAAAGCATAATGTATTTGTTTGTTTATTAATAATATTATATGAATTAATAAAATTATTTTCCATTAAAATAATGCTGTTGCGTATTTTTTTTTTCAAGATTTTTCAAGATGATGTATAATCTAGACAGTCACTATAATCTAGACAGACAGTGTCTGTGTTATATGTAAGAATAAGATCTGAATGAGAATACGAAATCATCAATTATGGATTCCTTGGGAATTTGATTTTAAAATCCGGAAAACTGATTTATCGCGTATTATCGAATCGTTATAAATACATAGGACAACTGCGAACAAAATGTCAGAATCCGGAATGACCTCAGGTCACCACGCTAAATGTCGCACGTGCATACGTAGTTAAATGTTTGCCATCGGGCTGGTTGCGTTCATAATCGCGCTGCCGAAACGCAGAATTGTATGCGAGCATGTTTAGCGCGTGATGTGAATATCAACGAGTGAGTGCGTGTGTCTTATACATGTTATGCACCACTCATGTGTGCGCTCGTGCTCTTGGACTATGGAAATTCCTGTAGGCTTCATCGGAAATAGAAATTATATACAGCGCAAGGCTTCTATAGGCTTACGGAAAGCAGAAACAGAGAATCGAATACGTGCTCGTACGCTTCATTAGTAGATAAAGATAGAGAGTGGGACGCAACGGATGGAGTTGTTTTGAAATCAAATCAATTATACAGAATGTGTCAAACGATTTCTCAAACGCAGTTACGTTAAAACGCAAAACGTTAAGAGACACTTCTATTATTGCGATTCTCGAATACTTGAAACATCAAAACATATTTCTACGAAATGATGTTTATGAAATGAAATCTTCGAGAACGTGAAATATTCATTTATTTCTGTGGGAATTGATTTTCAGAAATTTCAATAATAAGTATTAATTAATATCGTGTCTTATTTAAATTAATTCATCAACAGGTAAACATGCAAGTTGTTATTCAAATGAATTATTCATATGTGAATATTGCAAAAAAGGAAATTGTATTAACAATCAATGTCACACTGTAAAGTAAGAAAATAATATATATTCTCATACATACATATATTCTCATACATACATACATACATACATACATATATTTGTTTTTTTAACTTCAAGGCATAAAATGATATTAATTACTCCAGTTTCAAGTTTAATGGCTGTGTTTCTCATAAAAAAACAGATAAATCTTGAATTACGCAATTCAATCTGATAGTAGTTGGAATAAATTTTCAATTAATAAAAAATAAATTAATTCTGATGTATTTGAAGCAGGAGAACTAGAAAAAGAAGTTTGTGCATTTAATTATATACATAATACTTAATCTTAAAAAAAAATTAATAAAAAAAAGGTAATTAACAAGTAATTTTCAATGTCTCAGAGATATAATATTCTTAGAATTTAAATCTTTTAGAACTTAAGATTCATAGTTTATTTCGTCGAAAAGACAAATCACAATACTTTCGACCAGTTAGTTTAGACTCAAAAACGAGAGAATCTCTCACCCTCCCCTAAAGACCGCGACCAGATGGTTACGCTAATATATAACGGGTTAATGTCGGCGAGTTAGGTTGGATGTTAATTAGTATAGTATAGACCCCTCTCTCTCTCTCTCTCTCTCTCTCTCTTTCTCTCTCTCTCTCTCTCTCTCTCTCTCTTTCTCCGACGCAGAGGAAATATGTCTACGCG
>Ga0157364_1003702_pt1 | contig 14923 bp, 18 predicted proteins | sample AttsexASBM2_FD_111476 | JGI IMG/M metagenome (GOLD analysis project Ga0157364, IMG submission 111476) | Fungus gardens microbial communities from leaf cutter ant in Ribeirão Preto, State of São Paulo, Brazil - Atta sexdens ASBM2 | ecosystem: Host-associated > Fungi > Mycelium > Unclassified ... | reverse complement strand
TGAGGCAGAAATGAGGATGAAGCATGGACATAAGGGCAGGGTTATTTATTAGTAGCACAGACCATGAACCCTTTGTATAAATAGGACTCTAATTAAGAAGAGACTTCTTGTCGAGTTCTCTTGTGAATTCCCCACTTGATATCCAACTAAGAGATTTACTGTTTGTATGATCATTTGTCTTTGTGATAAGTGGTTGCCACAACAATTTTGACACAAATAGCTATCAACATCTTTGTTATGAATCTTGTAGTTATGCTTAACTACAGAGAATAATATTAGAATTAGATTAGATAGCTTGCTATTTTCTATTTGAATGATTATATAATATAAATAAGACTTTATATTTTAACATTCCATTACATAATAAAAGAAGGGAATAGAATATACTCACATCTCAGTGTTAAGATGTAGCAGATAAGAGAAATCCAAGTAGCATTGCTACTGGTGACATTAAAGAGAAGATGAGCTATGTCTGAAAAGTTATGGAAGAATCTATAATAGAAGTTGGTGAATCCTAGAAAGACTTACATGTATATATAGTTACATAGAATAGGCTAATTGCAAACTCCAGCTATCTTGACAAGATTCATTGCTATCTGATTATCAGAAATTACCAGTCCTAGATACTTAATCTGCTATTTGTCAAACTTACACTTCTTGGAACATAAAAACAGTTTGTGCTTGGCCAAGACTTTGAGAATATTGTGAACTATCTTATGGTAGTCTTCTAAAGTCTGAGTAAAGATAAGAATATCATCCAAGTAGACTATCATAATCTCTTCTACTATGAGGTCCTAGAAGATGACATTCATCATAGTTTGGAATGTAATGGAACTGTAAGTTATACCAAAGAATATTACTAGAGATTCAAAGAGTTTGTGATTTATATGGAAGGTAGTCTTCCACTTATTTCTAAACTTTATGTGGATATTGTAAATACTAGCATACATTAAGCTTTGTGAAATAATTTGTACTCTGAAACTTTAATACAAGTTCAGATACCTGTGGAAGAAAGTATTGGTTCTTTACCATCACAGCATTCAGAGTTTTGTAGTCTTATATCAATTATAGAGAGCTATCCTTCTTTCTGATGAAAAATACTTGTATAGCCATAAGCAACTTAGAGAGACATATACAACCTATGTAAAAATTCCTAGCAAGAAAAGTATTAAGCTCAGATTACTATACTAGTAACAGTATGAAGACTTTAGAGAACTTGGGCTCTATACCAGGTACTGGTTTAATTTTATGATTCCACTGACAGTGGTTTAAAATAGCATCAAAGTTTTCTTTGACAAATACTGACTCAAAGTCCCAAATATGTAACAGAAGTTGTAAAATAGTTCTTATAGCAGTCTATGCTCAGAAGGTATGGTGGTAGTACAAAGGCCCAATATCTGAGAATTAGTGAGTATCCTTGTTATATAGAGACAATCACTAGCTTTGGCAGAGAACACCATAGAGTTAAGAATTGACAAACTTTTATTTACAGAGTTCTCTATCACTATAGAGAAGAAAACAGAGTAATACATATCAAGAGCTCATACTCTCAATCTATCTATCTTCTAGACATCTTAGCAACTAGAATGGTAGGTAAAACAACAGGTTATGAGTACTTCTCTCTTTTTCAATCAACCTCAGGACTGTGAGAATTTAACCATATGAATTCATAAATGAGGTCCTGATTGCTAAGACTTAAAACTATAAGTAGAGTCCACTTTGCATAGGTTTTGTACCAAAGGATGATATCTATCATCTTGGATATTTGGCTAGTCTTATTTGGAGTTCCATTCATATCATAGATAGGTATATATTTAGACAGTTTTCAGGTGTTCAGGTGATGTTTATCAACAAAACTTCTGTTAATGACATTAGTGGCTCTGGAGTTAACTAGAGCTTATACAGAGAGGAACTGAGATATGTTAGTAGTCTCTCTTGAGATTGGAAAATAAAGAGAGGTTCCATAGGCATTGAGAAAACTAATAGTAGAATAAGAAAGGAGCTTTTTACATTTGAGATGACAAGCAGAATATGAGAAGATAAGTGTAGCCAAGACATTAGGTATATCTGATAGATCACTATTTTTGATGTATTTATTGACTGATAATACAGTCAACCTATTATTGCATAACTATGACACATATATCACTGGTTATTCTATACAAAATCCTAACTACTTAAGCTGTTATCCAATTTCTCTTGCTTTTTTTTTTTTAAATCAAAAATTTATTACATGGGGTGTGAGGGCAGACTATGGTAGCTACTTTGTAACTACATACATTAAGACACAGACTACATGAAGAGAAAGAGAAAAAAAATAGAAAAAAGATAGAAAAGGGAAATTAAATAAGAAGAGAAAAAAAGAAAAGACAACTTCAATGATGCAACAAGTTAAGAAGATCACATAATACTTTCACCAAATGAAAAAGCATTACTGTTGTACACTAGGAATAGTGTGAAATAACCTACTGTATTCCTTCTCAGATTCCAATATTTGTTATATCTTTTGCACTCATGTAAAATATATTGCTTAGTCTTGATGGGATAAGTACTGCAAGAACACTTGAATTCTTGGGGAAAGAATCTTAAATGGTACTTGCCAATTGGTGTATAATTCACAATTGCTCTTGATGCTCTTGCACATAATACATTTGAGTGCCAAAAATATTTGAACTATGTTCCACTTTTAGAATAAGTCAGTTTAAGTGGATTGTTATTGTTATCTAACAAATCCAAGAAATTACAACCTTTATCTTCTGATGCTTGGAAAGTCATTTTCCATCTGTTGACTAGATCATCACATTCTCTTTTCTTGCTAAAGTCTCATGATGACTCCCAAGGAAAACTTGGGATGGGATGAAATTTTTTTGTCTCTCTGTCTATGGCTTTATGGAGGGATCAATCACATTAACTAGGGCATTCCCAGAATTCAATAGTGTTATTGATATTGATACTGAAGAATTTCCTTAGTTCATTGGAAATTGAGGTTGTATAAACTTGAAAAGAATGCAATGGATTAGTGGCTTGATTTATGCCATATCTTATAGCAAACAATTCAGCTTCTGTAAAAGTGACATTAACTGCTTGGTAGATTGTTTTGATGACTTGTTTGTTATAGATGTAGATATAAGTGATGGAGGTGGCAACATGATTCTTGATGCTAGCATCAAATACCACAAGTGCAACTGAGGGTTCTGAAGAGGAGTTGAAAGCAATATTGTTAAGGAATTGAATATATGCTTTGAGATTTGTATCACTTTGCTTGTTTGGAGTATGAAAAGAAAAATAATTAGGAAAGACATCAATAGATGATGACCCAGTGTGAATTCTTTGTTAAATGGGTCAAAGGAAGGGAAAACCTTGTTGAACCTATTATCCATGTCAACAACAAGACTCTTAATTTTTAACCACTATTTAAAAGTGAGGTTATTCAACAATAGTTGATGAGAAATGATGTCAGGTGATTGATTAGTTTCTAGAAGAGACCTCAGAATGTGGTTGTGTGGGAGAGAGTAAGCTCTAAGTTGTGATCTGCTACTAAGCTTTTGAAAGTGAAGCTTGATAGGAATAAGACCTATAATAGTCTTAATGCTGAAGGAAGAAGATGTACAAGATGTGTCTAGAATCCATATAGTGGCTCTTCTTTGCATTTTGTTGAGCTCTTTGAGGGGGTAAGATAGTAATGTCTTGTTATAGAACCACAATTGAAATCTATACAAAGTGATATAGAGAATACAGCTTCTATATAATAGATACTTTTGTTGAGGGATGAGGCTGCAAAAAGAGTTCCCAAGTAATTTCATGCATTTGACTATAAAGATAGCTTTATTAGTGTAGAAGTCAATGTGATGACAAAATATTAACTTCCTGTCAAATATGAAGCCTAAGTATCTTCATGAATTCTTGGGTTGTAAAATAGAACTACCTATTGAGGAAAGGTCGAGTGGTAGGAGGTTGAAAGGATCAGATGATCTAGAGAAATGGAATACTTCTGTTTTTCCATACTCCAACTTGAGACCAAATCTATCTAAAAGAGAAGAAATAATTTGATAACTATAGAAAAGAAGAGAATTTGAGACTGATAAAGATAGAAAGAAAAGGGAATTTTTAGGATTTTTAGGCAATTTTCAAGAATATGGAAAATCAGAAAAATGTATAAAGCAGATAAAATAAGGGAGAGGGCCGAGCCTTGACTAACTCCAACATTAACATTATAGAAAGATGAGGAAAAAGAATTCCAAATATATTGAGTTTTTTGTCCTACTAAATAGTTTTGAAAGAAAAGAGAAACCTTTGGATTGAAGCCAGCTTTGTCAAAAATATGAGGAAGTAATTGGTAATTTAAAGATAGGAAAAATTGGGTGATGTTAAATACTAAGGTACTCATATTGACATTCTTGACATATTCTGAGCAAATGAAGTGCACAAGAGCAATTCCAGTATTGATTGTCAAACATTGTTTTAAGCCACCTATGTTACAAATCAAAGACCTTAGGGTTGGTCAATGAAAAGAACCTTGTATTGGGTTAACACAAGAAAACTCAATAGAAAACTCTGTACAAGATTGTCTACCTTATATACTAATATCTAATGGTCTGTGCGAGCTATTTCTAGCCTACCCTAAATGACCATGTGTATGCCTTAAGATTAACATGTGGTCCACACATTGTATGACATCATCTCTTCCAGAATGTTCTACATTCTTTCATGTGTCATGTAACTTGTGACTGTGTCATCTGATGTGACCTGCTGTGTGACAGCGTGATTTTGTCACTCTAACCCTAGCCCTAGTTCTAAAAATAGAAATAAGAAAAGAAAATAAGAAAAGTTTAAGTCTACTTCTTACATTTTTGACAACCCAGTTGACTGGGGTGAATGAAGTTGTTGGAAATCAAATGGAATTGAAGTCTTTCACCAATAACTTTCTCAATGATTTTACCAATTGTATTGAGGAGAGCAATAGGTCTGAATAAAATTTCTCTTGTTCTATAAGTGTTAGAAACAGACCAGCCACTGAACTAGTTACGCTAAAAGTGCGTAATGTCAAGCTTAGCTTTGACATCTGGCTGGTACTATATATGTACTTCATACTGTACTCCTGACAATAAGCTCTAGTTATTATGTTATTTTAATATCCTTTAATATATTTAAATCTTCTGTCAGTTTCTCCTATTACTTAGTGGTTAATTGCTGTACATTTAACTCTGCTAGGTATTTGTAAACCATGTGGTTCAGATCTCCACACTGGTAAAAATCTCTAGTTAGTATAGAATGAGTTTTTGAGTGGCATCAATGTTTATGGAAACACTGGGAAGAAGCACCAATAGCAGTTAGTATATAGGTACTGATGGAACAGAGGATAGTTGTTAGAAGAGAGTGTTACATCCTGTATTCTGACCTTATCTGTTCCAACCCATGGATAACCACTTATTTTTCATCTGTACTCCCTAATCTCATCTAATCTCATCTAGTGCAGATCAAATCTGTCCATTCCACTTCATATGTTCTTGCTAGTCCAAGACAACTTTATGGAACTTGATCTCTTGACATCCAAGAATCACTAGTAATCAGAGTAACTCACTTAGCAGTTATATTTCAGATAGCTACTCTAGATATTGTCATATTCCAAACTTTGACATATGTCCAACTTCAATATGATATCAAATCCCCATGGTTATTTGGCTTTATTTGTGCCCAAAACTCCATTAGTGGTTTGGAATTTTATAATAGACTTAATCCTATCAAAATTTCCCATCATTTGTTTTATTTGAGTCAAAATCCATAGTTATCTTCATCTGTTTTTGTTGTCTAATTATCTTCTTCAAACTCTACAAAATTACTTGGACTTTATGTAGAGTTTCCTCCTCTCCAAATCTAAACTCCTATTTGGTATTTTACTACTGAAACACTCGCTTAGAGATCTGTTTTAATTACTCCTTTTGTTACTTTATATATTTAAGACTGGTGGTTACTTTGTAATAGCTAGACTGATAACCAACTAAATTTGATGCTAAATCTTTGGTGTTAATGGCAATACACTTTACTTCTTTCCTTATAACTTCTTACAAGGCCATTCTCTGAAATTGCAACCATGCAGCTCATAGGAGGCACAACATATAAGTTGAGGTCAAGGTCATTCTAACAAGTCCATATCACCAAGCTTATTGCATGAAGTTTCTATACTTTATGCATATCCAAGCCAACTCCACAGACTTTCATCTTTAAGTGCAAATTACACCTAACAGATATACTAACTAGTATATAATCCAGTAGTTTATAATGTAGTATTCATCCTGAAAATCAACTAAAACTAGCACTCCTCTTCCAGTGTGAGTGATGATATATCTTACTACCTTCTGGTGGTTCTCCACTCTTCAAGTTCCTAGTCCCTGATCTAAAATATGCAACCTGTGTGACTTGTAGAGGTGCAACACCTAAGCTGAAGCCAAAGGTCATTTCATTTCATCTTTCATATTCTTGGATAACACATAGTTACTTAGTTTGGACTTCTAAAATGCTCTTCTATATCTCAGATAATGAGATATGAACCATATCTAATAGAGAGAGAGAACAGATAAGCCCTATGAAGCTCAAAGGTTGAAGGTAGTAATAAGGGTTATATATTGGGTTAACTGAAATGCTTTGTTTGCTTGGTAGACTTGATCTATTTACCATGCAGTATTAAAACAAGTAGTGAGGTTAGTGTTATTAGGTATTTTTACTGGCAGGATCACAATCTAGTCCTAGATTGTTGTCTGAAATTCATGACAAAACTTGACTACTATAATGGAGAGATTTGTATAGCTAGCTTCTGAGATTAGGATCTAAAACTCATCTAGATAGTTCTCTACAGCATAGCTCTCCTGGTCCCTTCTGACTTGTTGACAGCTTCAGTATTGACTAGAAATAAATACTCTTGGAAGAGCTGCTTGAATTTGGGCTATATAGTGATAGGAAATATGCTAGTAGTAGACTCTTTAAAGAAGAGACTAGTCTCTTCTAGACCACTTGAAGGCCCTACCACTCCTTTAGAACAAAAGAGCCTAAAAGACCTTATCTTGGTCATATAAAAACTGGTCCACAGGTAATTAAATGTATAAGGAATAGAAGCTCTAGAAAGCTTATTTTGTTTGTTCATCACTGTTGGAGCTCAGTAGAGGTGGGACATAAGGTCAAAAGTAATGAGAGAGATTTCTAGTTGCTAGAGTATTTTTGATTGTCCAACTGTTCAAATATCAATAGTCCTGCACCATTCTTTTCTTTCCATCCTTCTTTGGCATAAAAAACACTAGTAACATCTGTAGTAACTTTGATGGTCAAATATATCTCTTCCTCAACTGATCCTTCAAGAGCTCCTGTACTTCCTCCCTCTCTATTCTAGACGATGGATATATCTTCCTCTTTTTTAGAACAAACCCTTCTCTAAGGTCTATAACATGATCCCATGTCTTCCTTGTTGGCATTCTTTCTGACTCTTTCTTCTCAAATATCTTTCAATATTTATGGAACCTTTGAGAAACTATTTTTTCCACTGTCCTAATCTCTATCATATTTTTCTCCTCTTCTTGTTTCTCTTCCACTATCCTTGCTATCTCCATTTCTTCCTCAACCATTGGCTGTCTAAATTCTTTCTTTTCTCTGTTTCTTTTCCTTCTGCTTCTGCCATTCTGGCTTTGTCTGCTTTGTCTTCTACTGCTTCCTACACTTATCTGGACATCTCATCATCTTTACCTTCCCTGTCTTCCAATCAATATCAAAGTTATAGCATGCTAGCTATGACATTCCTAATATAATGCACCATTTCTCTCTTTCTATTACATCTATCTCTGTTCTCTCTTTATGCCCTTTATAAAATAATTCTACCTCCACTATGTGCTCAATCAATTTCTCATGGTTGAAGGTACCATCCACATTTCTCACATATATTGGCCTATCCAACTTCTTCTTCCTAAACTTATTCTTTCTTGCAAACTCCAAACTTATTACTAATCCTATTGTCCTACTGTCCAACAATGCTTCCACAATAATTCCTTCATCATCATCCTCCTGCTTCAACCCTATCTTGACCATCACTTCTCTTAATATTTTTTCTCTTTCTACCTTTCTTACTTCTACTGGTCTTTCCTTTTTTTCTTTCTTTAATCTTTCTTCTTTTAACACCATTTTTCTATCTTTCTTCACTTCTCACCTACTTTCTTCTCCTATATTGCTTGTCAATATTTCAAATTTATTACTTGAGGGCTGATATTTTGGTCTTCCATTCTCTATTCTTCTATGCTTTTCAATTTCTTTCTTATTTCTACAGTAACAGGTGATATACCTAAAACCTCTACAAATAGAACATTTTCTCTCCTGCATTGCTATTTCCCTGTTTCTTTCTCTCCTTCTTTTCCATACCTCCTGTTATTTCCACTCCTTCTCTGCTTTTATTTCTTCTCTTATTCTTATTTCTTCAATCCTCCTCTACTTCTTCTCATCTCTTTTCCTATCATCTGCTTCTTCTCTTTCCTGCCTTCTTATTTGCTCTTCTTCTTCCTATCTTTCATTGTAATCTCTTTTCACTTGCTCTCTATCTTCTTCTGCTTCTCTACTTCATGTAACTCTAATAGCTTCAACAACCTCATCACTTCTTTTTCTTCCATATCTCTAATCAATTCTTCTATATTGATCTGAGCAAAAATATTTGTTGTCATGGTGTCTAACAACCTAAATGCTATTTCCACAAAAGTTTCTCTGTAAGTACTAGCCAGTATTTTTCTTATCTGATCTCACACTGTCTACTAACTACCTGTTTACTTTCCTACTGGCTACTACCCTAATTATTATAACCTTTAGCTTGGCTCAGATTGCAACTTAGGCAAAGACTTGAGTAAGAAGTAGAGAGATGATCAATTGGCAAAGTGTAAGAATACATGATCATACCTACAGCTATATATACCTATGACCATGAGAAATATATATGAAGTGGTTGAGTCATACAACATAAGGGAAACATGAGAAAATAATGCCTACTACATAAGGCGCTGACTGAGACATTATGAGATGTAGCCAATCATTGAGTTAGAAAGAAACAGCCCCAACATCTGTAGTCCATGAGCTAACCATCTTGTAGACATGAGGGTTGATTGTAACAATACCCCCTTTGTTATGACTTAAAGACCTTAAAGCTGGTTAATGAGAAGAACCTTGTATAGGGTTTACACAAGAGAACTCAATAGAGAACTCTGTACATGACTGTCTACCTTATATACTACTAGTTCATGGTCCATGCTCTACTACTTTAGCTTACTCTAAATGATCATATGTTTGTCTTAAGGCCAACATATGTTAAACATACTGTATGACATCATTGTTCTAAAAGCTTTTACCTAATTCCATAGTGATCACATGACTTGTGCCCATTTCATGTGATATGTGATCATGATGTCATGTTAGCTCCTAGCTCTTAGTCCTAAAGAAAGGAAAAGAAATAAAATAAGAAAACATTAGAAAAAACTTGGGTCCAAGGTTTGCAATTCTGATATCATCTCCCCTTTCAAGGTTCCTACTTCTGGAGGAACTAATACCCCCCATACTGTTTTATCCTTTCCCTTCTATTTCGCCTAATTTCTTTCCAACTTCCTCAAATATTCATTTTTGAAATTTCCATTGTCTTATCTATACAAAATCTTTGCTGTATACTTTTCTGGTAACTCTCTTTTCTGAAGTCTTTTTCTTCCATTACATCCAGCTTTTCCTATCTTCTAACTTCTGCATTTATTTTCCCCTTGAATTCCACTACTACTTCCTTTGCATTTTCTAAGTCTTCCTTCTTTTCCCAACTATTATATTCTGCTGTAAACTTCTTTTACTGTACTAAGTACTTTATAACTTCCCTCACTTTTCTATTCTCATTGAGTTGGGCAACCATAGTTTGACTGCATGTGTAGACACTATCCTCTCAATGGTATATGGACCAACATACTGATCCACTAATTTCTTTGCTGGCCTTTTCTTGAACACTAAATCTTTTGTACTCAACATCACCCAATCTCTTACTTTCCACACTTCTGTTTCCTTTCTTTCTTTATCTACTTGCTACTTCATCTCTTCTTGTGCTTTTTTTAATGCTACTCCAGCTTCTTTCTGTACCTTTTTTATTCTTTTTGCAAATTCCATCACTTTCTCCACCTTTCTTTTCTTTTTAATATCTACCCCTATTCTTAGTTCTCTTCTGTAGTTCACCATAAACAGAGACACTTTAGTTGTCAAATGTATCTTGTTATTGATTGCAAGCTCAGCTGATACTAGCCATTCTAGCCAATTCTTTTGCCTATGATTTACAAAGAACCAAAGATATTGTTCCAACTCCTGGTTCATATATACCATTTGTCCATCTGTTTGAGGATGGAACAATGTTGACAGTTTTGTTTTAATACCCAATATGCTATTCAACTTCTTTGTCATATCTGTGGCAAATTGTGGTCTCCTATCTGACATTATACTCTCTGGCAGCCTATGTACTTCCACATATTGTCTCTAAACAATCTTGCTAACCCTTCTGCTGATGTTCCTTTAGTTGTTGCCACAAAATGTGTTATTTTTGACAGCCTATCACAGACTACTAAGATAGCATCTTTTCCAGCTACTAGCAGTAGTTTTGTAATAAAGTCCACTATTAGATATGTCCATGGTCTTTCCAGAACCTTACTCAACTTCAACTTCTCTGCTGGCACTTTTGTTCTATTCTTCATTCTCTGGCACATATTGCATCCTTTTACACATTTTCCCACATCTTTAGTTACTTTCAGCCACCAATAATTTTGCATCACCAACTCCATCATCTTCCACTTTCCTTCATGTTCTGCTATCAGCACATCATGGTGCAGCTGGATTATTTCTACTCTTAGCTTTTCATTCTTCAGTATGTACACCTTTCCTTTCTTCAGTACCAGCTCCCCTTCTATTTACCACTCATCTCCTCATAATATTTTTACTCCCTTCTTCTTCATCTCCTCTACTACTCTAATTACTTCCTTGTTCTTATTCCTAGCTATTTTGATTTTTCTAATATTTCTACTTCTAGTCCCTCTATCACTACTTCTAATAAGCTATGTAGCCAATAGTTCTTTATAAATACTTGATTCTCATTGTTCTTTTCTATACCCACTTTTCAGTCTGGTCTTCTGCTTAGTCCATCTGTCTTTTCCATTTTTGTTCCTGGGACATGTTTCAGGATGAAATCAAATCTTGACAAGTATAATGCCCAATAGGCTTGTCTTCAGTTCAACTTTTGTGCTTTCATAAAATATTCCAAATTCTTATGGTCTATCCAGATCTTGAACTTGAACTTTACACCTTGCAACAAATGCCTCCAGTTTTCCAGTTCTCTTATCACTGCTAACATCTCCTTATCATGAATCTCATGGTTTTTTTCTGTCTCATTTAGAGATTTTGAGAAGAATACTACTGGCCACCACTTCCCATCTTCACATTCCATAGATAATACCTCTCCTGTTGCATAGTCCAACGTATAGGCTTCCATCCTCATTTTTCTATCTAAGTCTGATGCTGCTAACACTGGTTCTTTTGTAAATCTTTTCTTCAGCTCTCTAAACACTTTTTTCTGCTTCTCTGTCCACTCCTACTTCTGATCATTCTTCATTGTATTGTGCAAAGGTCTAGCTATTGCTGCAAAATCTTTAATGAATTGACAATAGTAATTTGCCAATCCCAAAAACTTCTGTACATCTTTAACTCTTTTTAGAGTTGGCCAGTCCAACATGTCTTTTACCTTCTCTTCTTCCATCTTGATTCCCTCTGGTTCTATAACTACCCCTAAAAGTCCTACTTCCTTCACCTTCCACTTATATTTTTCTGGTTTTACATATAAGTCATTTTCTACTAGCTTCTCTATTATTTCTTTTACTAACTCATTATGTCCCTTCTCTCCTTCCATCCCAATGATTACATCATCAATAAAACTCACTACTTTATTAGTGTTGATAAGATCCCTAAGAATTTCATTCATCATAGCCTGGAAAGTTACAGGTGAATTTATCAGTCCAAAGAATATTACTGTTAGCTCAAATGACCCTTCTGGTGTTGTAAACACTGCCTTCCACTTGTCTCCTTCCTTTATCCATACATTATTGTAACCCTATCTCAAGTCCATCTTTGTAAATACTTTCTTCATACCTATGTTTTCTACTATGTCTATAATCAAAGGTAAAGGATAGCTATTCTTAATAGTCCATTCATTTAAATACTGATAGTCCTATACCATTTTCTTTTTACCATCCTTCTTTCCTACAAAAAACACCAGTGCTGTTTGAGGAAACTTTGAGAGTCTAATATACCCTTTCCTCAATTGTTTTGATATGAACTTATGTACCTTTTCTCTCTCTTCTCTTGACAATGGATAAACTTTCTCCTTTCTTGATACAAACCCTTCCTTTGTATTTATTGCATGATCCCAAGGCTTCCTTATTCATTTACTGGCTTTTTTGCTAGGCACATAAATTCACTTGTAGAACCTTTTTGGTATCAGCTTTTCTGCTTCTTCTTCCTTGTCCCAAATCTTCCACTCTTTTTCTACTTTTCTTACTTCCATCTTTCTTCCTTTCTTTGGTTTTTTTCCTTCTTCTTGCCCCTTTTACTTTGTATTTCATCCCTTCTTCCTTCTTCAGCACTTTCTCTTTCTGTTTCTGCCATCCTGACTTCCCTTGCTTCGGCCTCCACTGCTTTCCACATTCTTCTGGACATCTCATCATTTTTACCTTCCCCATTCTCCAGTCAATCTCCAGGTTGTGATGAGTGAGCTACAGTATTTCTAAAATCATGTTCTACTTCTGTTCCCCAATCACATCTATCTCTGTCCTCTTCCTATGTTCTTGATAATAGATATTAACTTCCACTGTATACTCTATTAGTCCTTCCTTATTGAATATTTCATTCACATTTCTTACATTGATTGGTCTTTTTATTTTCTTCAGTTTGAACCTCTGCTTCCTTGCAGTCTCTAAACTTATAACCAACCCTATAGCCCCACTGTCCAACAGCACCTCCACTATTACCCCTTTCTGTGTATTGATTCTCTATAATCCTATCTTCACTATTACTTCTTGTAGTATGTCCCCATTATCTAGATTGCAGCAGAATATATTTCCATTACTCTAGGGAGCAATCCAAATCTATTGTTACTACTGAGACCTAATTGAGGACTATTAGATCTCTGTTCCCATTTAAATTACTAGTGTCCCCATTTCCCCCTTTGATCCTGTAATCCAGTCTTCTACCCTCCAATTCTGTTTCCTATTCCCCTATTTTTGCAATTTCTAGCTAAATGTTCAAATCTTCCATAGTTGTAACAATTTATATTCCTCTTATTCATATCTATGGCATATGGGCTGCATGGTGTAAATCCTGCTCTTTGATTGGGGTGCACCATTACTGCATTTGTTCTCTTAATTCCCTCCATCAGAGCAGATTTTGTTGGCACCTGCTGTTAAGAGACCTTCTGTCTTCTAGGCCAAACTTGAGATTGTGGCATCTGTGGCATCTGTGGCTGTTGTGCTCCTGCATTGTTCAACCTTGGAGCCTGTGGCCCCTGTTCTTGTTGTTCTCTTAATCTTTCTTTCTCTTATCTACTCTCTCTCCAATTCTTATCTAGGGCAATGGCCTAATCATACCACTGTTTAATTGAGGATGGTTGCTATTCTGACTCCATGAGTCTTTGGTATATAGTCCCATTTATTCCTCTTTTGAATTCTTCTACTAGAGACCTCTCTTCATACCCACTTTCTCTTACTGCCCTTCTAAACTCCTGTATAAACTCTTCCATTATTTTCCCTCCTTGCTCTAGTCTCTTTAATTCTGCCACTTTGACTCCTTCCTCATCTCCTCCTCCAAATTTCTTCTTGATATCTGCCAAAAATTCTCCTACTGTCTCATATTCTAGTGAACCTCCTTCTAAATTCTCCAGTGTATTCTACTTCTATATATCAGCCAATCCTTCCTGTACATATGACAATATCCACTGAATTTGTTCCTGTACTACCACCTCTCTTATCTTCATCCTAAAGTATATCTTATATACTGTCATGAATCTTGAGACCTTTGCTAAGGTCCCATCAAACATCTGTGGCTTAGCCACTTCTGTGCTTGTTTCTCTCCTACCTACTCTTTCTTCTTGGAAAGCTTAGAGCTGTGCCTGCAGTACTGCCAGCTGCTCCTACTGTTGTCTTATGATAGTGTATAGCTCTGAATTGTGTTGACTCATGGCGTATGGTGGTGGTAGTGATGGTGATGGTGATGGTGAGATAGGTAGTGGTGATTGTTGTTTAGAGAGTACAAATTCTATGTCAGACTCACTCCCTAATTTATTCTCCAAACTTTATATTTTACTCTATAAGAGCTAGTAGTACTCTTCTTGTCCACCTCACCCTGTCTACTAACTACTTTCTACTTAAGAGAGCTGTAAACAATTTTTGGTCTTGGTCTAAGAAGACTATTCTACTTTAAGCAAGATCTTTAAGAATGCCTATTATTCTCTTACTGTCACAAACTTCATTCAGCTTATATCTCCACAACCAGTAAACCAATTTCCACAAACTAAATTGTGCTGGAAAGCCCCAAATGAGGGCTATCTGCATATATGTGGGAGGTACAAGAGTGACAACAAATGACTGAGATATCAGGCCATCAGTAGCTGTAAAAGCTTCATCAGCTAATATCTCATGAATGGCCAAACGGACTCGCATGATTGAATTTGCATTGGAAAGTGCTCATCAATCCGTTTACAACAATATATGATACGTTCCAAAGCAATAAGTATTGGTAGAGATACAAGCATATCAATGTAGTGACATAATTAGTTATCTTCTAAAATTAGCCTGACAGCTGCTATGACAGATGACAGCTCCCATCAGGTACGAGTTTTGAT
>Ga0157364_1003701_pt1 | contig 14923 bp, 11 predicted proteins | sample AttsexASBM2_FD_111476 | JGI IMG/M metagenome (GOLD analysis project Ga0157364, IMG submission 111476) | Fungus gardens microbial communities from leaf cutter ant in Ribeirão Preto, State of São Paulo, Brazil - Atta sexdens ASBM2 | ecosystem: Host-associated > Fungi > Mycelium > Unclassified ... | reverse complement strand
ATTTTAACGTCCTATTACATAAAATAAAGTTAAATTATTTAAATATTAATTAAGATTAAATAAGGTAAAAAATACAGGATTTGGCAGAAAAACTTCTATAATTTTTCTGTTAGTAGGAAGGATTGGATTCTCAGTGATGTTCAATAATATATGTGTATGACGCCATTTTAGTAGCTATTCAACTCTATTGGGAAAAATAACTACGAAAAGTTGTAGTGTATAAATTAATATCATGTGGGCTAATTTTATATATTAATAAATTTTATTTTGTAATGTGTAGGATAACATATGTCGTTTAAATAACTATTTATTTAGTGTTGAAAATAATGTCATTGAAATATTTTCCATTTCTTCGCAAATTCTTGTAGGCGAGTCTGGAAGTTACACGTTATGCGTCATACCATGTTTTGTAATATTATCATAATTTCCTGATATAATTAGGCTATTGAATTCCGATTACTAAATAAATACGTATAATTATGTACGTAAATAAATAAGATACATTATTCTATATACATTTACAAAACGATAGTTGTATATATGCAAAACTTGCTGCATGATATTAATTTAAGAACTATTAGATTTTCTTAGTTATTTTTCTCACCTTAAAATGGTGTCAAATGTGCTATATGAACATTACGTGATCTTCGACGAAACTATAGCCATTATGAAAGCATTAGGTTTTTCTGTCAGACCGTATATAATTTAATAAAAATGAAGTATCTTTTCATAAGAACTAAATATCTTTATTTTTTTAAATTAGCTGAGTGCAACGATCAGCCTGTCATTGGAAATTATCCGACATTGTCGTGGTTATGAGGACGCATTAGATGCTTTTTTATCAGCATCCTCATCGATAACTAGTATATCGAAACTGCTTTTGCATCGTGTAAATTGGAAACATAAATTAATTTTGGTAGAATCTATCATCAATGATTGGACTTTTGTGAAAAATACTTATACGCGCGACATTATGCTAAAATACGCACGCATTGGTAGGCGGGGTTCCTCGGTATTTTTTTATCTTGGATATTCTTCTTGCGTGTTTCTCTTCTCATCTTTTATATTTGCCAATTTTGTCAATTTTGATTTGCCTTGGAGTTTTGAAGAGCAGATTTACAATAAAACAAGTGAAATGAGAATGTTTTTAGCAGCTTATTGCGTCTTCGGAAGTTATACATCTATCGCTTATGGCTTCGTTGAAGTCCTGCAGATATTACAAATCATTGTCAACTGTATTTCGCATTGCGGACATGATGGCTTTTTCTTTGATCTCACAATGCATGTATGTGGACAATTCGAAGTTTTCAGGATGGAGTTTTCTGAAATAGAAAATAACAAAGAATTTTTTGATCGGAATAAACTTGGTATGATGTTAAAAAAACATCATCGCCTTATATATTTAGCTTATCATTTGCAAGAAGCATTCAATTTGGTTATCTTAATTCAAGTTTTATTGAGTGTGATTTTATTGTGCGTTGAAGGTACATTTTATCTCAAATAAATCGTAATGCAATTAATGTTATAATAAAAACTTTTGAAAATAATGTAATATATATATATAATTATATTATTTAGTAATAATTTTTGTCATATAAAAAATGAAGATATAAAATACGATTTCTTAATGCCTTCATTTAATTCTGATTTAATTACAGAATAGATATACATAATTTGTTACAAGATTTATAAGAAATCTTAAACTTACCAATAATTATCGTATGTATATAATTCATTAGTATACGCATTTCAGGTTTTCAATTTATTTTTACGCTTTCGATGCACAGTACATACGCTGCCATAAAACATCTTCTTTTTATCGCTGTTTTATTGCTGCAATTATTTCTCTACTGTTTCGCCGGGCAGACGTTGGAATTACAATCACAAGGACTAGCTTCTGCAATGTATGATTTACCATGGTACAATTTTGATTTAAACGTGATGAAGAATTTACCAATAATAATCCTTCGATCAACCAAACCTCATCAATTAACTGCAGGAAAGTTTCTAGCAATAAATTTTGTAAGTTTCAAAGAAATTCTGAAAACTTCCGCCTCATATTTATCCGTATTAAGAGTAATGCTAGAAACATGAGCGGGAATTCCTACAAGAAAAAGATATTTTTGTCTTTTATTGCGTAAGCTTAGTTTAATTAGTTGCAAGTTGTAATACATGATAAACGAATTATTATATGTTTTCTACACTACTTCCTCTCTTAAAAAAATTTACTTTAAATGAAATTAAGATTTTTAAAAATAATTATAAAAATAATTATAAAATAATTATAAAATAATTATAAAAGTTTACTTACAAACTTTTGAGGTAAGTTTAAGTATAAAAGGTTAATCTAAAATAACATTAAAACTTTAAACTTTATTTCAAGGCTGACTTTAAAATAATTTTTAAAAAAATTTTTTCATTGCATCTAGAATTTTTAAGCTTTAAAGTAAGATTAATAAGGGACATTTCACTACCTAGCATCGATTTGATTTTCCTTGAAATATGTTGTTAAATACAAAAATCTAGACACGTATTTTTTTATATGTACACTAACTTATATTTAAAGAGTGAACCACCCTTAAAAAAAAAAGTATTTCTTTTTCGAGTCGAATATTATCAGAAGCATAAAAAAAAAGGAACAAAAGCTTTTAAAGTTTTTACAAGTTGTACGGTTTCAAGAATACTTTAAAGAAAAAAATTTTGTTTGTTTAACAATATATCCTCATCACCTATAGTTCTCTCAAATTTTTCACATTTTTTTTTATCAAATCAAAGATTATTTTTTAAAAATTCAAGCATATGTAATAAAGTTATATTATATCATATGATTATTTTTGAGAATTAATTATAAATGCTTCCTTATATACTCTATCCGTGCTCATGTGCTCATGAGTAATTATCGTTGAAACAATAAAATATATATGAAAAAATGTTTCAAATAATTTTCTATATGCTTTATGACTCTGTGTGCGTGCGTGCGAGCGTGTGTGCGTGCGTGCGTGCGTGCGTGCGCGCGCGCGCGCGCGTGTGTGTGTGTGTGTGTGTGTACGCGGAATGTTTCCTCTAAGACTATTTAAAATATCTCCGTTATTTTTAATGATACGTGAAAATACCAAAGGAGCAAGTTGTTCGATTCAAAGGGACATATATTACGATAAGTAAAAAATTTTTCTCAAGGCATATTTTTTGAGACTTCAAGGTCACCTCCACTTTTTTAAACGGAATTGTATGATTTTTTTACACAATATGATTCTTCTAATTATTCTGAATATAAAAGTATTAAGATAGTGATATCAAAAAATCAATAGTTTACGATTATATTTTATACTTTATTCTGGTATGTATTAACATATAAAATATTAAACACATAGTTTGCTTATTTAAAAAATTTTTCATTTTACATTAACAAACTGTTCAATGTTAAGCAGACTACGGTTAAATTCAATTAAATAAAATTTGTTGAATAACAAATCTGCAAATAACTTAAATGTGTTTAGTTAGTTGAATACATTTTTTTCTTGCAATGCACATTGGTAATCATCGAAAATACGTTTCGATATTATTTAATACATAATGGTTATTATGAAAAAAATGATGAAATAATATCAATATCACAAATTTTTATTGAATTTATTCTTATTGAACACACATTACAATTTTCCTTTCTTTTTTCTTTCTTATATTAAAGCTATCTAAAAACAACGTATGAATCTGTCCCTCAGTGAGAGCGATAGTTTCATGCTATTTATATATTTTTTATTTATCATGGAATAAAATATTTAAGCGTCTGTAAGTATAACATTGAGGATATTAGGATTTACCAGAGACAATTGTGTTGTACAGTTTTCGTAACTATATTATTTGTACAAATACGAATATAAACGAAGGCTGTATTTGCTTTCTCCAAGAGAGTCACGAAAGCCGAAAGTATGAATAATAAATTTTAAAAAATCCACTTGGTCAACTGCATCACAGAGGGGTTGCTTTAAGTATCGCATGTACTTATAACTGTAACAAATCAAATATTGAACGATACGATTATTGCCGAGGAACATAGATAAAGAAATACATCAGCTTTCGAGGAATAAGTAATCGAAGAGATATTTGGAAGATTCAGTATGTAATAGTCGGTTCGTAATAGTTCTTTATTCAGAGGAATAAAGAACTTACGCAAGCGTGACGTTTTAAAGTGTTCGAGAATGAGATCAAATATGGATTGGAATACTGACACTACAAACATTTTGAAATTTTATAAAAATCTTCTTGGCATAATTGGACTCTGGGTATTAAATGAAAAAAATGTATTCTCGAGAATTCGATGGTTCTTATCAACGATGGTGGAAGTAAGTTATACTTTATCACATTTTTATTATATTTTTATTATAATTTGTAATCTTACATATTTGCGTTACTTACATACTTGTGTTTATTAATTTTATTTTAAAAATAATAGAAGAGTATTAAATTAGATGCAATTTGCATACAGATCTATAAATGTGCTTTGATGTGTCATAAATATTTTATTATACTTTTTTTTATTAAACTATTATATTTTATATATATTTAAGGATGTTTTGCGATGAAAACGACGAATGTGTTATTAAAATCTATACTAGAGATTGTTTTAAACAAAAAGATTTATATATACACCAAAAATATAAATCCTGGATACCGTGTGTAAAGTTCGACAAAACGAAAGAGATAGGACATGGAGATGATAAATCTTTATTCCTTATTAGATATTATATTTAATTCATCATAATATCTTAAGAAAGAAGAGAGATTTTGACCAAGTTTACGCTTTCTTTTTTATTTTTATTGATCCAATATATAATATACCTACTATTTAAATACGAATAGTACAATCTATGTTCCATATTTTTGATATATATACTATAATTTCATTCGGCTGAATTATTAAGAATTTCATTTTTGTCAGGAATGGAAATTTCTGACAATAATCGCTTCTTTCAGAGCTAATTTTCGCTTTACGTAATGTACAACTCAAGTATTTATTTAGTTTTGAAGAGTAGTGTTTATGTAGTGCTAAAAATATTGCACATAATAATCATTTATTATTATTACTATTATAAATTTCTGGACATATTTTTGTTATTCAATAAATTATTTTTAAGTAGAATCATATTATTTTTAAATATTTAGAGTATCTGATAAATATACAGACATTTTTGGCGTATACAAATATTTTTCTATGATACATCAAGCAGTAAGTAGCAGTGTTTGTAAGTACTTGTATAGGTATTTTGATCAACTAATATGATTATAAAAATAATATTTACATAAAAATGATAAATATTTAGTATATTTTGCCTGCCACATTAATATAATTAATTTATGTGTGTGTCAATAACTGACAAATTAATCTATAATATATATTTTTTGCTTAGAGTGACCTCTAAAACATACTTCTAGAAATTATTAATTTCTTCGCGAAACATCCTGTATATTAAATCATATACAGGATATCCCAGAAGAACCGCCAAATATTTCATGTACTGGTACATGTAAAACGAACTAAACTGAGTTAACAAGATAGTTAACAAGATAGTTACTAAAAATTGTTGAATATTGGTTTTTAATAATTTTTTCAAGAACTATCAATTTTTCAAAAAAAAAACAACAGACAAAAATTGTTTAATTTTCTTTTCATGAAGCTCTAAGAATATTTTCAGAATTTTTTATCAACTTTTTAATACTGCATTTTTGTATTGACAACTATTTTCATCAACATGAGAAAATGCGATATTAAATTCCAAAAAAATTCTCAGAATTTTATGAGAAGAAAAAAACAATTTTTGTCATTTACTGTTTTTCTGTAAAGTTGATAGTACTTGAGTGAAAAATTATTGAAAACCACGGAAGTAATTCATTCTTGTAATGAAGTTACAGTAACAAGTTACCTTTTTGATAATTTTACTGATAATGTTATTTTTTTTGATAATTGTAATGTAAGTTAAATTTTTTTGGTAACGGTAATTAATTTTATAGTTATTTTTATCGTTACTTTATCGTTATTTTTATCGTTACACACGAGATACGATTCGATTGGATACAAGCCCTTTATAGCGCTTGAGATTAAAAAGCCAATAGGAATCTGTCCGCTGTGATTAGTGGTTGTCGATTTTAAAAAAGTAATGGAAAAGTAAGAAAAGTTATTTTCTCAAGTAACGGAAATTTTAACGGAATTGTAACGAATTATTTTTAAAAATCGGTAATTATAGCAACGGTAACTTGTCACTTTTTTATTCGATAATTGTAATTTGTTATTTTTAAAAATAAACTTTCCATTCCCTGTTGAAAATCAATATTCGCGAAAATTGCAAAATGATACAGGATTCCTTTTCGACTCAGTTTAGTTCGTTGTATCAGTACACGAAATATATTTATCTTTCTAGGACATCCTGCATATGTTTAAAATATAATAAAAATTTAATTATATTGAAATATAAATATCTCTATTTCATTTAATGTGTTGCAAATAAAATAAAAATTTATATTGAGATATAAATTTTTATTGAGATATAAACATCTTCATTTTCATGAACTAGACGAGTACATCGATCATTATGTCGTTAGAAATGGTTCGACATTGTAATGGTCACGAAGATGCTATGGATGCTTTTCTATTAAGCTCATCGTCAATAATCAGTTTAGTAAAACTGCTTTTGCATCGCGTATATTGGAAACAAAAATCCATTTTGGTGGAATCAGTCATCCATGATTGGACTTACGTGAAAAATTCTCACTTTCGTGATATCATGTTAAAGTATGCTCGCATAGGTAGGCTGGGCTCCTCGATATTCTTCTATTTAGGTTGTGCCTCGGTGATATCCTTCGTCTCTAGTGTCGTGCTGGCCAATATCAATTTGCCCTGGACTTCTGAAAAGCAAATTTATAACGAAACCAACGAAAAGAAGCTGATGTTAGCGGCCTATTGTACCTTTGGAAAATATTATACATCTTTTTTCACTTACTGTATTATTGAAGTTCTGCAATTCGTACAAATCGTCGTTAACGGGATTTCGCAATGCGGAAACGATGGGTTCTTTTTCGATCTCACAATGCACATGTGTGGACAATTTGCAATTCTTCGTATGAACTTCAATGCATTGGGATGCGATGAATTTTCCTGCTGTAGCAAACTCGATATTCTGTTGAAGAGACATTATCGTCTCGTATATTTATCGCATTATTTAGAGAGAGCATTCACTCTAGTTATTCTAGCACAAATTTTAATGAGTGTAGTTGTCTTATGCGTCGAAGGTAGTTATTATTTTAAATTTAAACAAACTGTAATCAAATTTATCGTTACTTCAAAATTTATATTTATTCATTCTATGTTATAAATGAAATAGAATAAATAAAAAAAACAAATATAATTTTATTACTTTTAGAATAATAAATAAATAATTTGTAACTATTTTTAAAGTTCTTATTATAGTCGACATTTTTTCCAGGATTTCTTTTACTTCTTTCGCTTGAAATAAATGACGCTCTTACCGCTGCAAAACATGGAGTCTTTATTATTTCACTGTCAGTCCAACTTTTTCTTTATTGCTTCGCTGGACAGACGTTGGAGTTTCAATCGAAAGAATTAGCCTATGCAATTTATGAATCACCGTGGTACACTTTTGACGTGAATATGATGAAAAATTTACCATTGATAATTCTTCGAGCAGCCAATCCTCAGCAATTGACTGCAGGAAAATTCGTAGCAATAAATTTTATGACTTTTAAGGAAATTTTAAAAGCTTCCGCTTCATATTTATCTGTATTAAGAGTAATGATAAAAACGTGAGTAAAAATTCTTTTAAGAGAAAAGTAGATGGTTTAATTCCTTTTTTTTTTAATAAATGACTTTAATGACTATGTAACTAATATTTCTTAAACAATTGTAATTAATTCACAAGTTTTCTTTATAAATAAAGATGTGTATTAACGAAATAGAGCAAAATTATATTTTATTATGTTTATTATGAGATACACACTGATTGACCAAAACATTATCATTTCCTATTTAATACTATTGATTCTACGTGCTGTCAAATCCTCTTTTGTCCTAACAAGCATGAATTCTACGAGAATATCTCTAAATGTTTCTATTAGAATCTTCTGCTAAAACATTAACAACAGTTTCTTTAACTCATTAATGAAGATGAGGTATACTCTTTCATGGTAACAATTTTCTATGATAATAGTGAAATTCAGCAAGACAACATTCCCTGCACAAGTTGCTCAATAATGGTTTGAGGAACGTGAAAAATATTTCATACACATTCTTGTGTCTATTCACTAAATTCATCCTATTTTAATCACATTAAGCATTTATAGAATATATTGGACAATTTGCTCCATATAACTCCTTGTAACTTACAAGTTTAAGAACTGCTATTAACGTCTTGGTAATAAATTTTAATGAATACATTTCAAAGAAACTTTGTGGAGTCTATGTCTGATATAAAAGCACTAGCAGTACATATCATCAACATAATATTAAGCAAATAATTATATTTTAACTCATCAATGTAAATATGAAAGAGTTTTAAGAAGATACATAAAATAATATTAAATCATAATGTTACAAATAAAGATTAAAAAACATTTTTATTTTAATAATTATATAATGTTCGATATTCTTTATATACGTTTGAATATGTATAAAATTATTACTGTGTGTGGAACAATAAAATTAATAATTTCACCAAATGTACTTCACCAAATATACTTCACCAAATATTTCTATGGTAGAAATGACAATGAAAGTAGAAGACATGTAAAGACATGTAAAAAGATATGATGCACCGATCCCTTCTCTCACTTTGTCCGTAAAAGAAGCGTTTCTGCGCAAGTTAATAAAATATGAGTTTTGTGAAATAATAAGTTAATATGGCGCTATTGATAATTTATAATGAGAATCGAACGATAGTAATCGATGGTAATTTGGCAAAATTTAGTTTGTAACAACTGAACGAAGTAGTTTCGAATAAGCTATTTCTTCCGCTTTCGCATTCGAGTTCTTCCGCTTGCCAGAATGACGAATAAACGTTGGAATGATGACATCGCTTACGTTTTCTCTACTCATAGACTATTCTTAAAAGTATACGGTTTATGGCCATTACAGAAACAGACAGTATTCACGAAGATACAATGGGGTTTTTGTTTGATTGCACAGGTACGTTAATGCAAGAGGGGGAGTATAACATATATATTCAAAGAATATCATGGAAAGTATAAAAATTTGCAAAGTAGTATAATGAAAACTTTTTTTCTAAATATTTAATGATAATTTCTTAATATATAATTTCTTCTTTTAACATTTTATTTTTTTAGCATTTTATTTAAAAAATTTTTTAATTTAAAATTTTATTTTTCTGTTAGACAAGTTTATGCTTACAATAAAAATAAAATCATTTATTGCAAATTATTCCTTTTATTTATTAGTATTTGCTTTAATACTAATTGTTATTTAGTTTATGATACTACCTTGTATGACGATGGAGCTTCTCTGGAGCAGCAAGGACGTCACTTCAAATATAGAAAGTATAACATTCTTTGCGTCTACGTCGATTGGAATTATAAAAAATCTGTGTTTTATTGTCAGTCAAAAAAGACTGGGTATGAACATTAACGCTGCTATTGATGATTGGTTATCTGTTAAAAATAATGTGGAAACTAAGAAGATTATGAAGAAATATGCAGTTAAAGCCAAAATACTCACTTTTACATTATTATACTCGTTGTATGTATGCCTAGGCATGTATGTAGCAGTCATCATATTCATTAATCTGAAGCAGATATTCTCCACAGACATGAATTTAATGAATGGTAAAATTGTATTTGTTATATGGTTCATAATTAAAATCATTTTTGTATTTGTGCTAAACCATTCTTGTCAAAATTTTTAACATGTCGAATGTTTAATTTTACGTGATGTTATTGTGCTATTTAAATATTTTTATTAAATTAATGTTTCTTAGCGTTACATTAAAATATTTTATGAGTAAATGCTCAAACAGCATAAAAATAATTTATTTTAAACATAAATTCTAAACGAATAAAATATGTTAATTTATTATTTTATATAAATATTAATTTTACTAAAGAAATATGTTTCTACAATTTTCTTATAAATTGCATTAGTGTTACATTTCGTGTGTTGATATTTACATAATATTTATGTTACTTAATTCTTAAAAGTTATTTTATATTAAATTAATACAAAGATTGGTTTGACAAATGAATGTTAATTAAATTTAAATTTAAATTGAATAAAATTAAATATAAATTTAAATTTGATTTTAAGTTTTCCAAGTATATATCATTCTTTACTTAGTTTTTGTAATCTAATTATAAACTAAATTATATGGTAATAATCTATTCTTTCTTTTTATTTTTGTGATGTGCAGTTAATACAACAGATTGGTTACTTTTGATTCCATCTGGTCCATTGAGTCAATTGATTACTGGTCCACAATATGCGATAATTTTGACTATCCAGATTGTTCAATCATGCGTATTATCTTTTTTATTATTTACCGTGGATAGTTTTTTCTTCAACGTTACAATACATCTCACTGGTCAGCTCGAGGTGCTAAAAAACAACTTCAAAACATTTACGAACGAGCGAATTATCACCGAAGCGAATTATCAAAAGAAATTTGTTAACTTGATTAACAGGCATAGCCTGTTAATGGAATTATATCAAAATTTAGAAGATACTTTTCATTTTCTTATATTATGTGAAATTGTGATAGTGACGATTTTGCTTGCATTAACAGGTAACGTATATTAAAAATTTTATTCCGCATTTATATTTACAATCTAACATCTACATATGTATTTGTACAAAAATTGAAGAAATTTATATTTAATATTTCTATCATTTCATTTAATAGTCACACGGTTTACAACTTGAACATGTTCGTATATGTTCGTACATTCTCTTTTAAAATAAAATGCTTATTTTTAGGATTGCGTTTAAATATTTGTATAAACGAGAAAAATCATGTTGAGGCGATAAAGAGTGTTTTTGTTTTGAACTATTTAATAATGCAATCGTTGGTATATACCTATGGTGGTGAATTCTTGCAAAAGGAAAGCGAAGACATATTTTATATGTTGTACACGACTTCCTGGTTCACACTTCCTGCAGCATTGATGAAAGATATGCATTTTGCGATGATGAGGTCAAGTATTCCATTTCGTTTAACCGGTGGAAAATTTTTTTATGTTAATCGCGAGACGATGATGTATGTCCTTAAAACAGCGGTCTCATATATTTCAGTTTTAAGAATAGCGCTACGAAAGTAATGTTAATTAGTATAGCACTCATACGCCTTGTGTATGTGCATATACGTAAATTTTTTGAGATCTTATTACGAAAATTGATGCTATGATAATATACATATATAGACAAATATGTTTGATTAAAAAGTATTTTGAGATATACGTTTTAACTTTTATACTATAAAAAGAAGCCAATTATTTGATTAAAATAAATTGTTCAACATTTGTGTGATATATTAATCGATAAAAGGACAAATTTAACTTTTAATTTTAAATTTAAGTTTAATTTATAAATTAACCGAATTTTACAAGATTTAATTTCGTGATTCATACGCAATTTATCAAGTTATATTGTTTAATTGTTATGGACACACGTCCAGCAAAACTTTCTGTGAGCGTTAAGAATTATTTATACTTCATTAATAGTGTCATACACTAATTTATTTATTAAACTATTTATGTACTAAATTTTTAGCTACTTTAGCAAAATCGATCTTTCCATGCAGTTATTTATTATAACTTTTCTTTATGAAGCACACGATTTTATCGAATGTGACGAAATTGTTTATATATTATTTGTATCAATTAATCTTAGTCTTCTTTTTCAACTTCTTTACAATATCTTTTTTCAGGACTATTTATTCTAATGTTCTCACTTTGCAGCAGCTTTTTTTGTATATATTATATTAATGTTGTTTTCTATCTCCATAAAAGATTTTACTGAAAAAATTTAGAGAATTTATTAAAAAATTTATAAAAATATGAGCTCTATGAAGAATCATTAGTAATAATATATACTGTGGATTTTTCACTATTATTGCTTAATTTGTAAAGATGTTATGTTTATCAAGTATCATTTGTGCTACAGTTTTTTATTATCTTCACTTTATTTCCATAATATTTTTTATACTTTATTTCTGGAAAGAATAAATCGTTTCTGCAGAAAAAGATGATAGAACAATAATTCAAGAAACTGTTTCACTGTTGGTGCCATAAATTTTTTATTTATCTATAAATGCAACTTAAATGGCTGTAAACCTACTATTTCAAAGACAAAGTAAGTATCTTTGAGAACAATGTCATGTATAATCATTTATACAAATAATATATATGGAGATGCAAGCATACTTGGATTCTTAAAAAGTTAAAGGAAATGGTAAAAGATATAAATTATAAATCAGAAATCCAAGAAAGTAAGTTTCACGAGAGGCTGTTGTAGCAAAACAAATGTGGGTTGTTGTTATCGAATATCATCACAATGCAATTATTGTAAAGAAACGAAGGACTACATTCTTTTTCGAAGAAAAGTCAAACTAAAGAGAAACCCAGTGTAATATAATTTCAACAATTATCAAATGAAATAAATTGAAAGAAATTATTACAGTCTGCAGGTTTTAAAGTGAGAATGGAATTAGACTATAGAGTGGAATACTGAAATTTTATACATTTTAACTTTAACATTTTAACTTTATAAATATCTTCTTAGTATACTTGATATACTTGGTCACTTAGAATATTATGAGTGCTTGATGAAGAAAATATGTATAGAAAAAGAAAATATATTTTCGAGAATTCATTAGTTTATGTCGACGGTAATAGAAGAAAGTTTATAACTTTTAATTATTACTAAAAGAATTTAGATTTAACTTTTATTTTGCTTTCTTATTTACGTATAATATTTAATATTTTTGTTTAATTTGAAATAATAAATTTTATCTAAATAAATTCAGATTTTGCTTAATTTTAATATATTATATAATGAGTTGAAATATTTGATAAATATTAAATTACAAAATATAGGATTTGGCAGAAAAACTTTTTATAATAATTGTAGTTTTGCCGTTAGAAAAAATTATATTTTCAATGATGTTCAAGAACATACATAACGCTATTTTAGTAGCTATCGAGTATTACTAAGAAAGATAATTATGAAAATTCCTGGTGTTTAAATTAATACTATGCAGGCTAAAATTTTATATATTAACAAATCATATCTTTTAAATGTGTAGAATATTATGTGTTATTTAAGTAATATTTAATTAACTGTTCATTTAGAATTAAAAACAATATCATTGACATATTTTCTATTTTTTCACATTGTAGGCTAGTCTGGAAGTTATACATTACGCATCGCATTTTCCATATTATACCATAATTTATCCATTTTTTCTAATATAGCAGTTATTGAGTTCCGGTTACTAAATACGTGTAATTGTATATGTATAATTATGTATGTATTATGTATGTTTATGAATAAGATACATTATTCTGTATATTTACAAAACATTTGTTCATATGCAAAATTTGCTCTGCATATTAAAAATCACCAAGTTTTTGTAGCTATGTTTCTCATTATTCCATAGCTATTAAAATGGCATGTGCGCTGCGTGAACGCCGTTAAGATCGTAAGCTTTCCCATCGACGAAACTACAGTCATTATAGAAGCATTAGGTTTTTCTGTCAGATTGTATACTTTAATAAAAATGAAATATTTTCCACAAGAACTCAATATCTTAATTTTTTTTAAACTAGCTGAGTGCAACGATCAACTTGTCATTAGAAGTTATTCGACATTGCCATGGTCATGAGAGAACGCATTAGATGCTTTTTTAATGGTATCGGTAACTAGTATATCAAAACTGCTTTTGCATCGTGTAAATTGGAGACACAATTAGTTTGGTAGAATCTATTGTATCATCAATGACTTTCGTGAAAAGTCCTTATATGAACGACATTTAACTAAAATATTCATGCATTGAGATAGGTGGGATTTCTCGGTAATTTTTTATTTTGCATGTTTTTCTTGTGTGTTTTTCTTTTCTTATATTCGCCAATTTTGATTTGCCTTAGATCTTTGAAGAGCAGATTTATAATAAAAAAAGCGAAACAAGAATACTTTTAGCAGTTTATTACGTTTTCGGAAGTTATACGTCTATCGCTTATGGCTTCATTGAAGTCGTGCAGACATTACAAATTCTTGTCAATTGTATATTTCGCAATGCGAACGACGAATTTTTCTTTGATCTCATAATGTATGTGGACAGTTTGAAGTAAAGTAAAATTCTCAAAGTAAAATTCTTTGAAATAGAAAATAGCAAAAAATTGTAATAGACTTGGTATCATGTTAAAGAGACATCATCACTTCAGCTTTAGCTCATTATCTGCAAAACGCATTCAGTTTGATCATCTTATTTCAACTTTTAATGAATATGATTTTATTATACGTTAAAGATACATTTTATCTCCAATAAATCGTAATCCAATTTACTTTATAATAAAATTTTAATAACAGAATAATGTAACTATATTATTTAATAATAATTGTATCATCAATGTATAAAAAATGAAGATATGAAATGTTTCCTTAAGGGGATAAAGTAAAATTCGAACTCCGCTGTTTTACCGATAAAATACAACACATCGACATATCTTTATATACCATACTATTGATATCGCACTCACACATACGTACAAATTTTCTAACTGACGAATTTTTCTTTTTTTATTAAATATCTAAACCTATTTCTAAGTATTTAACATTGGTTGTTCGTAATCTCTAGTCCAAACTAAGATTGTTTTGTACATATAAAGTATAAAACTCGTATAAAGCAAACAT
>Ga0157364_1003700_pt1 | contig 14924 bp, 4 predicted proteins | sample AttsexASBM2_FD_111476 | JGI IMG/M metagenome (GOLD analysis project Ga0157364, IMG submission 111476) | Fungus gardens microbial communities from leaf cutter ant in Ribeirão Preto, State of São Paulo, Brazil - Atta sexdens ASBM2 | ecosystem: Host-associated > Fungi > Mycelium > Unclassified ... | reverse complement strand
TGTTGTGTAACGATATAATATCTATGAAAATGGTAAATATAAAATATGACAATCTAAATAACAAATATAATAATGAATAGAAAGTTTATTGATTTTGTGAAATAAAATATAAGTTTGTGTTTAAAGAAAGTTTCGTTCTTCTCTTATAAAGTAAACGCGTATAGCGGTAGATGAAACAATTAGTAAGAGTTGAAAATCCAAGTTTTAAACGTATCTTTCGTAAAGTCGAAAAGTAGGACAAAGACATTTTACACGCTTTTTTCTAGAAGCAACTAAGAAACTACAGGAACATTGAATTAAATTCAAAGCAGATTCCATAATTGAAACACGAAATATTAAAAAAAAAATGTTTTTCCTTTTATATTATAAATATTGAAAAAAAAAACTGTTTTTCCTTTTATACATAAATTAAAAGAGTTAAGATGCTGTTAAGATATGAAATTTCACAAATTATTTTACATCTCTACAATCTACGATTGTCATTATCTTGGTATTATCTTCCGCTATTCCTAACTACTTCTAAAAGACGTTTCTTGTTATCTTACGGAATAGAAGTTTCCGAATAATGAGATAGACTTTTAATTACATAAGTCAGTGATTTGACTCTTTCGATTATACCTTGTTACTAACGGATTGACATAGGGGACGGTATCGACAATACCGAATCGCATGAACAGGAAGTCAGTGCATCCTCGTAAATCACGCCATAACGGGATGTAACGTGGATTCATCGTTTTAGCTCCGAGCACCGAGAATTACATACGACTTGCATATTTACATACACGTATATCGGCTGTACGTATTAGAGTCGACTACCTTCCGCTCATGTCATACATATCTTTGAATGTACGTATGGCATTTATAATATTTAGAAGAGCGAGCAATTTTGCAAAATATTATACGATTATACGGGTAGTATGCAAAACAATGACCGATTCTTCCATAATACAACAATTGTAAAATGATTTTTCATAGTTAACTTGTTTACTAAAAATTCCATCAATTGAAATGTTTATCGTAGAATACACGCAGTTGATATTAATTCAATTGGTATGTGTTTTATTTTGGAAAAACGTTCAGCAAAATATCACTCGGTATCGAGACATCGTATTTGTTGGGGAAATTAACGTTGCACTATTTTCCAAATACACCGAAAGCGGTCGACTGTTTAAGTATAAATTGAAAATTGAGAGAGAGACTAACATGAAACTTGTAGAACTATAAATTGGAAAGTACATTTAGCCTGATCTAATTCCGTTCATTCCATTACGCGTTCGCGAAGTAATCGCTTCGACCGGCAGGCAAGCTGTGCGAAAACAGCACTGGGTGACTCTCAAGGAACGTTCAACTGTTTCAACTTTCCGGATCAAACGGACCATGCGATTCTATCGAAGCTCGTTCGCTTTCGCATTACAAAGGCGAGGGTGTATCGCAAGGCCGAAACTTGCGACGGCAAACTTTTTAATTACGCTGCAACAGCGCAGCCAAACACGCGCTAATTTATTATGGGCGTTCGCTTGCATCTCGTTGAAAAAAATTCACAATTAGCGCAATTCACATCATGAGTTTTTCTCAATAATGAGATAGTTCTCGCGAGCAGAGAATTTCTTTCGGATATGTCGGTATTTTGCCGAGAAATACCATCTGATCGGAATCTTGCTAAAGAATGCGGCCGATACAGGAGATAACATCTGTTAATTCATAAATCAATTCAGATCCTTCTATGTGACTCTAATGACTCTCTAGATCGGGAGTCAGGAAGGAGAAGACAATGAGTAAAGTTACGTAATGAGTAAAAGAATTTATTATGGATTAACGTTAGATATTTCGCAAAAAAATTATTACAGATTTTACAATACTCATTATCAAATTATTAATTGCTGTCTAAAATATTTGCATCAATAATATTAAATTGTTTGTCAATTTAATTTATAATATCATTACTATTTAGAACTGTGTTTTATGATCAAATAATCGGCGCACAGTTTGCTTGAACTGGAAATTATATAAATTTACAAAACTGAATATGGCTTTTGTCATTTGTGTATTTAATCTCATTAGTCGATTTTCATTTAATAATTTTTATTTTACTTTTTGGAAAAATGATATATATTTATATATGACAGTTTCGGAGAGATATGTTTTCATATACACGTTGACACGTTCTTTTAAAATTAATATACCATTTGACCTCAATTTTTTCGCTGTTTTCCGGCATAAAAGTATGGTGCACAACATCGAGCAAAGGAAAAGTGGTTTTAATGGAACTTCGAACTATGTGGAAAGAGATGTTGATCGAAGAACGCGAGATTTAATTAAAGCTCTCCTGAAACTTAAAGAACTCTCACAGAAACGTTTGAATTACATTCTTATTACAATGCACTAAATGTAATCAACCTTTTTATTTATCGACGAAAATGTTCTCAAAAACACCGATTTGTCTTCCATTTCTCTTCGAAACTATAGTACATTAATCGGTGGAGGATATAATTCAATCCGCTTCTTTTATCTAAGTATTCAAATATACGAATATAATTCAATATTGCAAATATATATAAAAATTTATGAAAGTACACTATATACATATACATATTCTTATATGTAAAAACACTTCTTATATGTAAAAAGTAAGTATATATATATATATATATAAAGGAAATTTATAATTTAAAATTTTATTATGAATTTTATTTGTAGCAATAAATTTTATATTTTAATTCAAATATATTTAGTAGCATATTTATTATATAAATGTTTGTTAATATTGTTATCAGTTAATGTTATATAATCAACATGCTATAGTATATTGCTGGCTTCCTGTTTCGGCCATAGTACATATTACGTGTAACAATATAATATACAAGAGAGAGAGAGAGAGAGAGAAACTAATTTAAATTTAAAGCACGCACTATTCGCTCATTCTTATTTTCCAAAATTAAATTTATGAAATTCTCGCTCCATTTCCATTCGAAATAATCCAATGAAGAGGAATTGTCTCGAGTATCGAGACAATTAAAATCTTCGCGAGTCGATCGTCGTGTAAATAACTCGGAGGTTATCAACTCGTGCGCGGCATTATCCGCAGACCACAGTGCTCACCCTCAGGGTCTTTCCCCTCCCTGATCTACTCCTACTGATTCCAAACACCCGCGAGTGAAACATTGTTTCGAACTTCTGTACTTACGACGGCGAGCAGGAGCCGAGAGCTCGTCTGTATATCGACATCGCGTGCAGTGTCGTATATCTGACGCTGTGTACAAAGAGAGATGCGGTGTACGAGGGTTGTGCCGTTGAAAGTACGTGGAGAATGCGAGGTTGGGCAAGGAAGATGGAACGGGGTGCCATCGACCATGTAAAAACAAAGAGCTGGTATTTTTCCTGGTGCGTAAAAGTGTCAATACTGGTGGAGTTTTTGCAACTCTGCTGCTTGTCGCTGTATGTCGAATTGATGGATGTCTGTAAGTGTAGAGTTACTGTGTTGCGAAAATGGAGTCAGAGTATAAAAATAATATATCTTGCGAATGGAAAAAAAGAAATCGACTCGATATATCCAATTAAAAATACACGTTTTGTCGTTTTATTTCTGTAACTATTTCTGTAATTATTAACAAAATTGTAATATGTCAAGAAAACAAAAATTGAAAAATAGTTTCGTTCATATATTTTGAAGCAACATTTAACCGAAATTCCTGCTGTAGCTCACGTTTTTTTCCGACTTTTCTCTTAGCAGATACTCTCTGGGTTTCGTATTTACTTTGAAGCGATGGACGATGTTGGTCACATCACTGTTGAAACTCATCGATCGGTCGAAACGCGCTTTCCTAGCATACTGTCGATTCTGCTGTTGAGTAAATCATCGTTAAAACGGGAAGATATAGAGTTGAAGAGAGAAAGGAATGTATTTAAAACAAATGAAAAAGTGAGCGAGTGAGAGAGAAAGAAGAACGATGTCTGGATCGAAGACACGCGCGGCAATGGATCTCGATACTAAAATTCCATTAAAGTCTGATCGACGATATCCTCGTGCTCGTAATAATATATTTCTTTTGACACTGAAAAACGATGTTGTCCGATAAATACAAATATATATATATCTTTTCTCGTGTTGTGTATTTGCACGCGGATGCCTAGCCATTTACATACGTACTTACGTTGGACGCGCGGAAAAATGCGTCCGCCAAACGCATCGTGTAAGGAAAAGCAGTTTGGCGATTTGAGAATACAATCCTATTTCATTTTTCTTATTCTTTCCATATTCAGAAAATTGAAAAGAGAAGACGATTTATACATTACAACTATATGGCGAGAATTGGTGCAAATTATTTATACCGACGTAGATATACGAGAGTGTATTCCGAGATAAATTGTGAGATTGTCGATGGAATAATTTGTAACAACTCGACGTCACTCGTAGTCATGAAAATATTATAGTAAAGAATAGATTATGTCGATCTGTGCGCTTTCCGAACAACTGTATTTTACTGCAGCAATAACGTCGGTCTGTGCGTCATTTATTAATGACATCATTAATGTGTTATTCGCGCATAAATATTTTTTCAGCGTTACACGCGATATATACGTGAACGCGATCGTAATGTCAGAAAGAAGGAGAGACACTCGAATGTGTTTCGCTGCTCATAAATTTGTCTGTATCCAGTATGTACTGCGATATGAGATATTCGTCGTGGATGGTACTGAGTGCCGCAGGAAAAATCGCGACATAAGAAGCTTCCGGCTTTTTCCAGAGAGGCGACGAAAAGAAAATGTCTGAAAATGCATTATCACGGCGCAGTATCGTTTCATCATTCACAGCGTTATCACGTATATACGTTGTCATCTACATTTTTATCATCTACATTTTTATGTAACATTTTTCGGCTCTAACAACTATATATTCCGGCATTTAATTTCAATAAAAAATTTCTTTATATAATTAATCTAGGAATAAAGTGATCTGTTTTTTTTTTTTACGTGAACGATCATCAGTTTTTATCCCTATTGATTGTTTTTTCATTTATTAGTATTTGAAAATATTATGAATATGAATTTCATCACAATTTTCTGGAAAAAGTAAATAGAAATCAAATAAATATTAGAATATAAGTATTTCTAAAAAACAAAGATGTTAATTAATATAACGTTTTTGTATTGCGAATTTTTAATGGAATTGCCTATTTAAAGGTTCACAAAGGATAGTTATTAAAAAAGGAAGAAAATATGTTGAATAATATCTCCATATAAAATAATATTATATAATAATTCATATTTTCTTGCTGCTAGAGTATACGTGATTGTTCCTAGTTTAAAGATACGAGATATTTAAAATCATTCTCATATTTAATTAGTTATTTTATTAACTCTTACGCATAATGATTTTCAGTCATTTGTATTACACGAGACAAGTCATTCGTGTCCCAAGTTAATTTTTATCAATTTTACAAATAATCCAAATTATTAAATAATTCTTACATATAAATACTTTAAGTAATAGCTTTCGAAAATATCTGTAAGGTTGTATATTTGAAAAATTGTATATAAACTAATTACTTGCGATGCTCCTAATATTTCAAAGAAAAAAAATACGCAGACGAATGGTCCAATATTTTATTTTAGATAATTGCTTATTTACGCATTTATCTATCTATATTGCATTTACATTATTCTATTCATTCTATTCTATTCTATTCATTTATCCTTATCACATATAAGTTGTATCATATAGTCATATTTTCGTGTATTTCTGGAAAGCAAGCTATCTGGATACCCATATATATATAGCAGATGTACGTTGCGAGAGAGCTCTCTTTGCTTATGATTCTTTCTTCGCGACGCGTTGCATCTCGCGAGATGCAACGAGAGAAGGAAAGATAAAGAAGGGATGGGATGGGGAGGGAATGGGCAGGAAAGAGAAAGAGAAAGAGAAAAAGAGAGTGCGTCGTCCCGCAATGCACTTTTCCGAGCGATCGACCACCGACAAAACCTTCGTCCTCTCAACCTCCGGTTCCCTTTTATCCTCGACTGCATCCCGACTTCCTCTCCACCCGAAGTTCTATCTCACCATAGGAAAGAACGCAGTGGTTGCACGCGTACGTGACGGCGCATTTACATAACGCCGCTGCAAATTGTCAATGCGGTCGGCTTTGGAAATAAAATATGCACTGCCGTTCCCAGCAGCAGCCATGCACTGGTCGCGCGAGTGGGCGAGCAGGGAGGAAAGAGCGATAAGGGGCGCTGAAGAGGCCAAAAGGAAACGCCGACGACGATGATGGTAGTAGTGGTGCAGGTGATTACGTGGGTGTGCTGTGCGAAAGGGGTACGAGATCGGGTGGAGGGTCGTGATTTAAGAGGCCGTGCAGACGAATAAATTTCTCCAACGTGTGTTCCCGGCCAAGATGGGACTCCTGTGTCCCAAAAAAAAAAACATACATACGAGTGTATGTGTCAGTGTACGTGGCCACGTATACGGGACGTTCAAGATTAGATGCTCCTTAGAAAATCACAGAAAATCCAGGAGGTGGAGCTGAGAAAAATTGAATAAAATCGAGAAAATGGTACATTTTGATATATTTTTGTTTTCATACACGAATCAGTAGAATTTAAAGTAAAAGCACCCACGCGAAGTTCTTTATGTCGACACAATTTAGTGACTCGCTTGATCGTCTCGAGGAAAATAATTATACTCTGTTATATATATTGGGTTGTCCGGAAAGTTCGTGCCGACTAACCTACATAATTTAATAAATGTATAAACTAAAATTTAAATTTTCTGCGTTTCAATTTTCCTTCAACATCGGCACGAACTTTCCGGACAACCCAATATATATATCTGATTATTTCTTCGAGGACCTCTAATTTTAATTTCGCTTTCATTCTTATTTCGCTCATTTATAACTTTTACACAGAAAATGATAGGTTATTCTCGGAAATAATGCGATTTATTTAGCGGAAAATTTAATGTCACATGATTCATTGATTATTTTATGAGTGTTTCAGGTGGTGATCAAAAACGCGCGGTCGTAACTTTATATTCCTCAAGTGCGCGCGTGGAATTGCGTGCAGATGCGACTGCATTCCTAATGTTTCTCGCCTTTTCTGACCGCTCTCTGGCAGTGGTTACTTCTTGTGTTCTTTTTCATACCTTTCTAGCTCCATTCCTCACTGGCAATGCCAACGTTTCTATATATTTCGCGGTTTTTTCCTTTTTTTGTTTACCCTTTCTCGCTGCCGGCATACCAACCCTGCCTGCAGTTTACCTTCGGTCAGCGGACGCATATAACGGCTGCACAAAAGTTACGGAGTTTATAAGCGTGCAACAGACGACGCCAACACGCGTGGGATTAAGGGGCAGAGAACTGCAAACGATCGCGGGATTGCGGGATAACGTTATCGTATTTTTCTTTAGAGGGGTACGAACAAATAAAAGAAAGGAACGTACGATGATGTCTTTGCATTATTGTACAGTGTACGACGAGAGTTCTTTGAAGTAAAGGAACTTTTGTTCTTTTAATTAAGGCAAGCATTGTTATGGATTAATTTTACAGATAAATGTTATCTTTGAAACACAATTGAGAGATTATTGTTACACTCTCCCCTCCCTTTCTCTCTTTCTCTTTTATAAAAGTAAATAAAATCATATATTTGAATCTTTTGAAGTTTGAAGGAAATGTCAGAACAAAGCATTATTACTATTATAAGACAGAAACACGTTAATCAATCTTATTATTATATCCTTTATAATTGTACTGGATTAGTAGTGCGGTTGTAAACGCGCTTTGATCGACGATTAAGTTTACATTAATACGAATTAGATTGCACTGTTCTCATTATCTGCGCTTCTACTAAGACGCTTATGCAACTAAGATGCTTGTAAAGCACCAAGATGCTTTAGGCATAGTAAATTTACTGTGGAAAATGGTCTTGTGGCTTGTCTGTTCTCTGTTACAAGTCACGCACACCTGTATACCCCGGAGGAACGCAATAAATGTCGAATCAAAAGCACTGTACAATTCTCAATTAATTATATCAATATTTAATAATTAAGTTCTTTAAACTAATATTAAATATTTATAATCTATCACGTAAAAAAAACTACATGTATTACCTCCTAGTATTTATAGATTTTATTATTGTGTAAATTTCCATAAAGAAATTTCGTTTTAAAATCATAATGTTATAACACGAAGATTTATAAAAATATCTGTAATATTGGTGGGTTGAACAAAAGTTCATATCGCTATGAATTTTTGTTCAAGTAACAATAATTACATTAAATATGAACGAAATTTAAATTTAAAAAACTTTTAAAACTTAAAATTTTTACTTTTGAAAGGTCATTATATTTTTTTAGTTTCTGTGTGACTTTGGTAATTTTTATATATAAAAAACTAGACCAAGTAGAACATTTTCTTCTTATTTTGTTGGCCTGTCATGTGTCTAAAAAAACTTGGCGAAAATGATTGACTTTCTAACATGAAAGCTTAAAGTTTTTCTCTACAAAACTGTTTCTTAAAAATGTTCTTTTTACTAAGTTATCGCGGATTAAAATAAAAGGAGCATTTTGACTTTAGTTGTTCATAATTCTGTTGCAAATCATTGTATCGTAATTTAAAGAACAGAATTTTAAAATCGAAACTTTTTCTATCGAATGATGTAATTTGTTTAAAAATTATATATTAATTAGTCAAGATTGTTTAAAAAATATTTTTTAAAAACATGTGGACGTGAAATACAAATGAAGTAGTATTACGAACTTTTGTTCCAATCTAATATATATTGTAATAAACACGAAGAATTCCTTCCTAATCGTTTAAAAACTTGATAAATCTTTAAATTCTTTTGCATAAAATAAAAATTTCGTATACTTGAAAATATTTATAGCTTCGATGTTATTTGAAGTAAATATTTTACATTTTAAACTATTTTGTAAATCGTATTTTTGGTTACTGTGTTAGTCGACTACTGCATCAGACGATCCACTTAATTTCGTGGGACCTTTTCGAATTGCTCTCTTACCCGTCTCTATACGTGCTCATACATAAATTCACGCGCATGCTTCGCATAACTTCAAAAAGCGTCCTCGAATCGATTCAAAGCTACTTGCAAATAAATCATATTAGAAAATTATATTAGCTTTTATGAAATCATTAGCAGTATTTAACTTGATTTTTTAGATATTATATATTATGAAATATTGTGTTGAATCGTGACTTTGTAAGACAAAAATAAGAAGATTAGTCTAAAAATTAATCTAATTATAAAAATCACTTTGCTTAATTATAAATGAACATTTCTAATAACACACATACATTTCTAATAATTACAAATAAAAGAAATATGCAAAGTGTTAAAAAAAATTTAAAAATACCAAATATTCATTTAACTTTGGAATTTTTTAATTTCATTTCTCTTTATTTCACTCGAGCGCTTTAATTTATTCTATTTCTGATACAAATTTTTAATACAATAAACAACAATTCTCGTATGTGAAAAGAAACTTTTCAATTTCAAGAATGGCAAATACATTTCGTGATCTGCGTTTTACAGTAGCCATGAACAACATTCAATCAACATTGTAAATACATTACGCTTTGCGAAAGCTCGTTTCGCGAAAGCGCATTCGCTTTTATTTTCAGTTGAACTTCAGTTTAGTCGAATATTGACGTATGTAATCTGATTCGCTTGCACGATTTCGAGATGTAAGCTTGACATTCACTACATGCACTTGTTTCTTGCGCAGCCGAATGTCGCCATGCTTCTATTTATCCAGATGCTTTACTACACCCTGAGTTTTGTTCAGAAGAAGGTTTCGCTCGCTTTACCCACATCTCTGCAGGATACACTGTATATATCCTTTCAATTCTCCCCCGATTGTGACGCGACCGCGACGAAGTATCCTCACGTGAAATTCGTCGCGTGTGCGTGTGCACGCGCACAATGCACGTGCGCACGAGTGCACGCGCGTAACGCCGCGTTGGCATAGTGTTGCCATACAGAGCTGACGATGCGTTTAATTAAACCGGCTGTCGCCCGTCTCTTGGCATTGTTACCATCGGGCTTGAAAAGTTCCCCAACCCCTTATTCCCTGTTAGCTCACAACCATTTCCCCAACCATTCGCGTCGCCCACGTTTGTTAAGCTCAAACTCTCGTTTGTACGCATGCCGTGCGCACTCGGCGGAAAACAATGTCTCATTATTTGTTGCTCATTTGACGGACAACAAAAATGTATCATTTAGTTGGTTCCACTCATCATGCTAAGGTACATTTGCATTCGTCATCTCCGCGACACGCGAATACTTTTTACGATTGCTGGCAAATCAGTTCTGAAAGCGTGACGGCTAAAAGTGATATATTAAAGAATTATTAGGTTAAAACATCTGCGATGTAATAGGAATAATTGGACATAACTGTGCCATTTCTTATAATTAGTGCTCGTTTTAACTTATTTGAATTTATATATATATTCAAATATATTGAATTATATTTGAATATAATATTTACACTTGCGGTATAGAAATAAAACGAGAAAAATTTTAAAAAGCCCTTTTTATATTCGAGGAAAATCATTGTTTTATTCTCCATTAATTGAATAATGAGTAGATATCCTGCAATATCGCTTTTTGACGTTAATTTTGGAAATTAACCCTTTCATGGCTACTGAATATAATAACATAACAATTTGTGCCAAATTATGCACTACGCACTATACCGGCAATATTTCGTTTAACAAAATATTTGGTTAGTTACAAGCTATACGTATCGATGCCAAAACAGTAACGTACTTTCCCGGATAGTATTTCATATTTTACTACATCAAAAAGTATCGATAACAAAATATTTATTTTAGCTATTATATTGAAAACAAAAAACAAAACACAAAACATTTTCTATTTACGTGTTTCTATTTAATTTCCCATTATATGGAATTTTTTATTATATACGAAAGGTTGAGAAGACGATGAGAATCGCGAAAGAGCATTACAATGCAGTACAGACAAATATATGCTTATAATAAATGCGTTACAAGAGATTTTTTTATTAAAATATGAAATAATAATAAATCATATTAAAGTATGAAATAATAATGGAAAAAATTTAGTTGTAATTCTTAATATGTTTTATTTTTTAGACGAGGTAAGTTGAATAGGGTAGCAGAAATTTAAAAAATTGTATAAAATATTGAAATTATATAGTGTATATTCAATCAAATATTCAAAACATACACAATATGTTTTGTATGTTTGATTGAATATACAATTCGAACTCAATCTTTATAATTTGAAAATTTCTGTTAACCAAATTACTTCACTTTATTCTACATTTATATTAACAGAATCGAAACCCCGTATCAGATGAGATATTCAGAATAAAATTTCATATATTAAAACAAAAATGATTTAATTTTTATTAGACATCAAATTCTGAAAATATATTATATTTAGTTGATTATGAAAAGTAGAATAATTACTATTGTAACATATTATACAATAAAAATATTATACAATATTATATGATATTACCTTTTACAAAATATTATGATGGATAGTTATTGAATCTCACATTACTAAATATCTTTGTTTCAAGGAATATAAAGTCAAGTTTAAAGTAAACTTACCTTGCGGTTGCTTTTGTGATGGCTTCTGCAGTTGCCTCGATAATCGATGGTTCCCAGATCCTTTTCCTCTTTTTTCAACTTTCAGATTTCTTTATTGCAATCACTTCACTCCCGATAATGATTAATTACTATAACGTTTTTACAATATTTTGCAATATCTTTCTTGTACGCGACCTGCAATATACAAAATACTATTAATGAACTATTATCAACAAACGACGCGACTTTACATTAGTTGAAACAATTCAAGCCGATTCGTCTATTAGAGCGTTCTGAATAGCAATAATAATAATAATCACATAACATTAAAATTGAAGAAGAATTTAAAATGTAATATATTTGTATTAAAATATTGTTAAAATATCATTAAAGAAACGATTATTATCTATAAATATCGCAATAGAATAATATTTTATAATTCCCACTTGTCGCTTCGAGTCGTATGTCAAAAGAATAATATGTACAAAGTATTCACTTCGTTCATAAGCTGAATTATTAAATCATTATTAATTGGAGAAGTCAAGTTTTCATAAAAAATGATTTATGCTCAATGACGTACTCAAAAAATAAAACATCATTGTTTAAATTCGTTCTTTAAAAGAATACATCAAAATATTTATTTCTATAAACAACGGGTTTTCAATGTTCTTATGAATTCTTTTTATAAATTGCAGGAACTTACAAACTATCCTAATTAATAACTTGTTACTTGTAAGAAAAGACCGTATTTTCTTATTACTTATCGCAATGTATCTTGAGAAATAACGTAATAAATAACGTAATAAATAATATATAGAGCGACTTTCCTTGCTTCCTATCTTGTCTGTTTAAAAATTTCATTCGAGTACTCCTGTGTGTCATTTTATCTTTGTTTTATGTTTAATGAACGATAAAGGTAAAATGATGCTCTAGTATTTATGTGGATAAAATTTCCGAATACAGCCCTATTCGTCTCGAGTGCGACTGATAGCGCGGCGACTTTACGTAAACAATAGCATGCAACAACAACTAATTGTAAGGTCAAGGCTAATATGCCGATCGATATGTTATTATCTCGAAATATTTTACTTTCAAATTCACGTCGAAAATTCTGATTTTTGTATTTCAAATTAATAATGTAATAAATATATACAGCTTTGTATTCAATTATTCGATCCAGCTATTTATATATATTATATTACATTTTTAACTGAAAACAATAAGAAAATTACATTTAATTCATCGAAAAATTCAAAGCGCGATATAATATTTGAATATAAAAGCATTATAGAAATAATTATACCGAATATAAATATAGGAAGTAATTGTTTATAATTTTTATTGTGTCATACTTTAATTTTTATTTTATTTTTTTTTATACTCCAATTTATACTCCATTTTATTTATTTTATTTTATTGGCGCAAAGTATTTCATTTTATATTTTATTCTATTTTATTGGAACAAAGTAGCACGATTTAGATTTGTATTTATATTAATTAAATGAGTAACCGCGCAAAATAATTGTTTTAATATGTTATCATAATATATGCAATATTTACAAATCACTTCCCATTTGCAAAAATTTATTCATTATAATATTATATAGGTAATAATATAAGCGTTACAATAATATAAGTATTATAGCAATAATAGTTTAAGTAAAGCATTACTTGTTTATAAGGACGTCTTTTGTCTAATACTTGTCGCATTTGTGTCTCGAGAAGTAATAGGATAACACACGAAACAGCTCTTGCTGCCTACATACCGGCACGAATGCCAACGCGTGAGTAATAAGACGGCGACCTTGTGTCGGTACAATGCTACGCTGTACTACTGAAAACGAACAAGTTCGGAACATTATGTAGCAAACTAGTCTGTTACTCTGTCACGGCTACGGAAATATTTAACATATTCTTACAAAATAAATGAATACTGAATATCTTATTTCAATTTATGACTGTTATTGTACATTTTATGTACCGTTATATAGAATCGTCTAAAATCTAATAACGAATTCGCAATTGGATGCACTAGTGTACACTAGCGCCTTTTAAAATCTTTGTATACTGATTTAATTTGAATGTAATAGTGCAAATATTTTAAATTATAAAATACATATTTTACTTAACAATATAATAAATTATATTGAGGATTTAAACCTGTTTCTATTTATATTGAGCACACATTTTTACGTCAATTTATATGCGACGGCTTTATGCATGCGCACTGAGTGCGTTTAATTCGAATTCACTGTAAGAATAATGATTAATTTCGCTCGATTGAAAGAGAAATAAAAATATAATTGCTCAAATTTTTATTGATAAAAGAATTTCGCTTTGATAGATATATGTACTGGATATATTTTAATTCATATCATAACTCAAGAGGCGATTCTTTGGATCATAAGGTCTTAGGAATCGATTTCTGAAATTATGACATAGACTTAAAATATATTTAATTTTATATAATAAATATGTATATAGTAATAACAATTTTTAATTGTTATTTAATTTTTTTATTTTTATTTAATGACAATTTAAATTAATTATTTGTAGTTGTTTTATAAGTATATTATAGCATATATCAGAAAACGGTATTCTTTAATTAAATAAGAGATTGTCTATATTCGATCAAAACTGATTTTAGTGCTTAAATATTTCTACATGAATTTATATACGTACAGAATGATTCTGTGATCTGAGCGCCGAAATCTTTTTCGGGTTGAAATGCATTATCATAAGCAGAACCAGAGTAGTATAATATTACGTATTAATTGTATTTTTAATGTCTCATAATTTCAATTTTTTCAATTTTTTATTTTTTTAAAACGTTTATTTTATTTAAATAATTATTTTAAAAAGTTAAAAAGAACATACGTTATATATGAGTAAAAAGTGAATATATGAATAAAAAGAAACGCGTTTGATACGATTAACTTGATAATAGCACCGTTGGGGCTCGCTTTGTTCGGACGGATTACGTCATCGCACGAGCATTAATTAATATTCCGTTTATCGACGCCTCGGGAATCATGATCAAGCTACGCGAAATATTCATGGTGAACAACGGGGTCAGGATAGTAAGTTCCACAGGAAGGGGGTAGAAGTTGTGCCGCAGATCTGTCCATATGTACGCTTTGGAACTACTGACCACACTATTGGCCGAGTCGAGTGCACTCTGACCGGTTTATATCGTGAATTGCGCCATCGTGTTCATTTTGCAGATCGCGTCGTGAACCGTCCGTAATGGGTTCAATAGGCCGGTCGGCATATTTGGCACGAGCATATGCCGGCACACACGTACTCACACGCATACAGGTCCATATGTACGCG
>Ga0157364_1003699_pt1 | contig 14924 bp, 10 predicted proteins | sample AttsexASBM2_FD_111476 | JGI IMG/M metagenome (GOLD analysis project Ga0157364, IMG submission 111476) | Fungus gardens microbial communities from leaf cutter ant in Ribeirão Preto, State of São Paulo, Brazil - Atta sexdens ASBM2 | ecosystem: Host-associated > Fungi > Mycelium > Unclassified ... | reverse complement strand
CTCAAAAGATGACCAGTTTTTTCGACGCGGGATTCGTACGCTACCCGAAAGATGGGAGAAAGTAGTGGCCAGTGATGGACAATACTTTGAATCATAAATGTATAACCAGTTTTTTACAATAAAACCTCGAATTTCGGAAAAAACGGCGGAAGCAAAGTTGTACACCTAATAAATAATATATTCGTTATTTTTTAAAACAATTTTGTATTTTGATTCTCATTCGCCCTTTAAAATCTCTATTTGTTATTATTTTATACTGAGAATCCTGTACTTTTATAATTTGATTTCAATATTATATTTCACGCATCAATACGGCGCCGCGACAATTTATATCATTTCGACAAATCTTATTGCGATTGCTTCTCGAAACTATTGTATTACATTCTCGCGAGCGAGGCGGAAGAACAATTCCGCATGTGGTCTCTCGTGACGGATTCATTGTATCGTTTCGTTATTAATGAATCTTTGAAATATTAAGCCCACAACGCTTTATAAGCGCCAGGGTTGTTACCCTCGGCGTATTGATACATATCTAGGAGCAGTTTAAACACATAGACCTCCATCGTACACGCGCGTGTAATCGTAAAATCGATGCTCCGCTCCGCTTCGATTCCGTCTCGTGGTAAAACTGTTTCGTGGTGTTAAATAATAAATGCCCCGCGAGCGAAACGTCGCTAATATTACGTCAGATATTCTGGCTCACGGATAACGACGGGCAGTTTTGCCTCGAGTAAATTTTAACCGCTTCTAGCGGGAAGAAGACAATTCACAAATTCTGTATCTAGACGTGATAACAATTTCTTATTCATGCCCTCTGAATACGGTTCGTGAGAGTAAAGTATTCCACAATCTCGGAGAAATCTTTTACCGCGATGAGCGACGGTGCGACGACGCAATGATACTCAATGATCTGAAATAACTCGCGTCAATATATGCGGTTTTGTCGCAGGTTTTTCTCACGAAAACTTCCAAATCGTTTCACTCAATTTCTCGCTAAACGGTTGTTGTTCGTCATCTATGGCACGCGATACGTGTCCTCTTTGTGTTACCTCCGAGATTGCCGGAAGAATAATGCGGGGAATTTTATCGGGCGCTTGATAAAACGGGGAGAAAAAAAAAGAACGCGTATATAGCCGCAGCTGCGTAACGTGGACGTCTCATGGTGTAAACACGAGTGCAGCGGCAGATACACCCTTATCAGGAGTGTGGCACGCATTCCCTCATTACCAGAGTATACCCGGGGCGCGTCCACCCCTTTCAGCCACCCTCCCGCAACTTACTCCCGCGCGCTCGGTTTCCCACCCTTCCTGCCGCAACTCTCCTTCCGCTGAACACTGGAGGGACGAATGAAAGAAAGATAGCGCACGCCGGTGTGTCCGACAGATAGAGCTTGAAAAATGCGCATTACTGGACGGTGCGCGGCCATAGTGATCCATCCACCACCCGCATGTCCCTAACATGAAATTCAGAATGAAAAATTCGGGGGCACGCACGAGAGAATATGAAAACAGTTAATCAGTATAATCTCTCTGCAAGCAAAAAATACAATTGTTTTTTTTTTATCTTTTTAGTATCTTCAATGTACGATCCATCTTCGATGGATTAAGATGGAAGTGTTAAACGCAGACGTGTTAATTATTCCGGTAAGGCGAATTTTTTGCGGCTGCGAGATAGCATCTATTCGTTACGGTACAAACGATTAGCACCCTTGATTGACGATATGTACATTGCAAAGGACTCTATATTGAAACTCTATGGTTCAATGCGCGTTTAAAGAGAGTCAATCAAGGTTTAGCCACATTCACCTCACACGAAAAGACATACGCGAAATCGACGGACTGGCCGAACCCAGCTAGGCAAAAAGGTATTAACTACCTCTTAACATGCAGATTGCTCCCAGAAGACTTTAGTTCCCCAGGTTCTCCGGAACGTTGATTGGACGATTATTTAATACCTCGTCGAGAGCAGCCTTCATTATTTCATGCGATTCGTCTGCGTGCTGTCGTGTTTTGTGTCTGTGTCATGAAATTGAATACACGCTACCTTTAAAGCCTTGCGTCCATGTTAGAAATCAGTCCGAGTTCTCTCAATCCGAGAAAAAGTTACTAAAACTCAAATCGGGGACACAAGCAACTCAGATGAAAATCTCGTATAGAGATCACGTACCAAAAACTACATTCTAGCTGTCCCATTTTTCCGTACTAATTACTAACTTCATATCGATTTCACTTATTATTGTCAGTCTTAATTACTAATTCTCAATATGCTAGTTAATGTTGGGCAATGTGATAGAAACGTACAATGTATCTTTAAATAACCTTTAAAGTAAGGTAAATAAATAAATTACAGTAGCTAACATTCTCGACTACATACACTATATCTGGAGTCATCAGAGTATAATTACTTCTATTCGAGAACTCGGATTGAGAACTCGGACTGATTTCTAGCATCGTGGATACAAGGCTTAAAGCTGGCTTTAAAACTAGCAGTATTCAACTTGGTTGAATACCATCAAGTCGTCAGGCCACGACAGCTGCGTGAATATAAACACGCGCACGCTTAATTAAATGAAATTAACAAGCAGTATCTATATCGGAGGTAGTTTGCAGAATAAAAAGATGGCAAGCACACGAGAGAAGAGGAAGACGAAAAAGGAGAGGCAAATGGTGAATCGCAATAAACTGTGTATCATAGGTATTGGTAGAGGAAAAGGGAATCGTCGATGGGGATGAGGAAGCGGGACGGGGGGGTCCAATCGCATTTAATAGCACAAAATTACACCGAAATTGGATTCTAATTTAGCGTTCACGGGGCAAATCTATTCAAATTAGTTCAAGGGAAATAACGAGGCTCCTCCACTCTCTTCGCCCGCGGGATTAAATAAATTTCCTTTCTGTTAATCATTATGTAGATTGAACGACATTTCTTCTGCCGTCGCCATCGTTTCGGCATGTCACATCTTTTTTTTCCCTTTTAGACGAGCGGGGGTGCCACGACATGCCGTGTGAGGCCGCGGGACCCGAATTTAAAGATAATTGCCTTGCACGATGAGACCGAAAAAAGGTGGCCGATGGGAATAAGACACGATGAATATCAGCGGCCATTGTTGGCTGACTCATAAAAATCGCGCGTATTGATTTTTGACGTAAAATAAAACTCATCGATTTTTACGATTTTTTTCATATCCTTTTGCCCTCTTTCAATTTTCCTTGAAAATTCCTGGGGGAACGGTTACCTCAAAATTTTTTGAAATCTCTCAATATCGTTCATTGTTGGATATATCTAGGAGGTCAATCGACCGGTTTCTCAAGTATAATCTATACATCCGTTCAGAGAACTCGACGAGATAAAACGTTGTTTATAAAGCTCACGATTGTTCGCAGGATACCGATAACGCGGCAGTCGTGAAACAGGCGCACGAAAACTCGATCGCATTATAGAGCGGCGATATGCTCGCGCGCGCTCGCGCGACCGAAGAAAATACTCGATATACCAATAAAACCGATACGCCACGTCGAAAATTTGGCGACCCGCGGAATGAGACACTTGGCAACCACCTGTGGCACGGGGCATTTCGAAACGAGTTCTAATCTTGCCAACTATGGGCCGGCCGAAACGCGTCATCGAATTTCCGGCGTCACTCGTGGATCAGATCAAAATTGAAACGGAAATTACTTTTCGCGCCGAGCCGTTTTACGTTGACGGCTTAATAACTTCGCTGCGGCCGCTATAAATTAGTATACCGCTGTTACGCTTGTAATACTCGTTCATCCTGAATTACTTGCCTGAAAAAATTATATCGAATAAAAAATTTAAAAAAGAAAAAAAAAGAACTGATTTTACGAGCATTATCGAGGCTTAATGTAATATTTCGCAGAGTTATATGGGCATAATAACAGGCAGCTAAAGATGAAATGTACAAAACAATATGTACAAATGCAAAATCAATATTTCACGTTTCAGAATAATTGAAATGTTCCGTAACATGAACGAATATTATACTCCAAACAATTATAACAATTATAATCGAAACCTTCAGATAATATATTCGATCGACATTAATAAAACAGATACACGATTCTGTAGAAACGTAGTTAAGGATCAGTATTTCTATTTAAGATCCATCAACAAGGAAACTCGACCGAAAAGTCGACACGACGCTTCGTCATGCGGTTTATTCACGATCCCCCTTCGACGTGAAATTTGTCTCATTAACAATCTAATTAATAATCCAATTACGCAGCAAGATCCGCCCTCTGGCATATTTTCACGGTAAGGGGAAAACAATTCTGTCGGACGTTTCTCCCTTCCATTGCAGGTAGATGGAGAAATGGCGATAGCTTCGCGAGAGAGTGAGGCAAGAGGGTTAGTGCAGGGGGAGAGGAGGACCATGAGGAGAGGGGTGGATGTTTACCTCAACCCCCAGGAATTTAATAAGCAATTACCAGGGATGAAACGAGACGCATCCGTGTATCTGTATAACGAGGCGGTTTGCTGATGTGTGTTGTGTGTGTATGTGTATATATTTGCGCACGCGCGCGCGCGCGCGCGTGTGCGTGCGAGAGAAAGAGATAGAGAAAAAGAGAATGAAAGAGGGCTGCTTATAGAAAATGAAACAGAAGAACGAAAAAGAGAGAAAGAGAGGAAGGAAGAGAAGAGAAAATAGAGTGAAGCGAATGAAAGACAGAAGACCATACATCCACGCATCTCAATCAAGGCAAAAGATAGATATACAATATTTCCGATAAATTACGGCCGATTTTGTCAAAATGTCTCCATTTGGAGAAACAGATGAGGATAGTTTCGGAACTGCTCGAAGATTGTGTCTGTAGTGATACGCGTATTAATTTTTTTTTGGGCAATTTCATTTGAAAAGCCGCATGAATTTAATATTTTTCTGGATATATTAGCTAAAAAAAGAAAAAAGACAAAAGTATCACATTAGGTGTCGTTTTAATATATCTGAATGCATAAAAGAATAATAATAATTTACTTTTCTGCGAGAGTTAATTAGGATTGTACGCCGGCCGGTGGACTGATGTTTTAGGGTGGATCGGACACGGTAACAACATAAGCGCATTGCGGACGGCTCTGCGTTCTCGGCCCTTTAGGATTTACGAGATATGAATGTACTGTGGGATAAAGAGAGAGGGCGGGAGGGTGGCGGATGCGGGGAATGGGTCCGTTTTCGTGGTTAATTGGCTGGGTGTATTTGCACGTACTTGCGGCGTAATTATGTGTATACACGTATGCGCGTTACCTAATACCTAATAAACGGCCTTGTGTATCGGCGAGAGCGAGAGATACGATTCGTCTGCTTATATAATGTCTCGTGACGGCCACGAGAATACATAATTAAAGAGCACGGAATAAATTAGCGAGGCGTTCAAACGAAATATGATGGAGGTTGAGTCGTTAAAGCTAACGGTCGAACGGCTAATCTTCAATTTTGATCGCGCAAGAACAAAGTGCAACATACGTTCAACAAAAGTATATATCGATAAAGAATTTCGGAAGAAGGACTGTGGCATGTCAAAGGGATATGCGATCGCAACGAAGAGGTGGCTTCCTCAAAGGGTGATATGGCTGACATCCAGATATTCCTGCCGTTGGTACTTCCCCTTTCTATGTCTAGCACAGTGGTTTGTCATTCAAGGCACGCCGCCATAATTTGATATATTAGGTACACATAAGCGATGGCTGATCGCGGTTATTAGGTTGGGTACACGCTACAACCACCCCCTCCCCTCACGCCTCCCTCCCAAACTCCCATCGGAACGACCCCTGACCTGTTCGCTATCCATCCCCCTCTCCCCTTCCACATCGTCTCTTGTTCCTCCACCTTCATCCCTTACCCTCGCTCCTCTAACCCTCTTCTCGCTCAGCCTCGTCGATTCAGATCGCGCGGCTATTTGCTATGCTGCTCGCAGTCGCGAAATAGGATTATTATTATAGCCGTGCGCGCTCGCCAACTTTGACGGAGCCACCCTGAAGTGCGGGAGATAGGAGGAGGAGGAAGAGGAGGAGGTGGAAGGAGGTCTTCTGTGTTTAGTTACGGTGGAAATTTCGTGCAATGTTTTAAATACGACGGACTATAGTAAAAATGAAGACGAGCGACAATTAATTTTCACAATTTGCAATAATGCGTATACTAAGCTGGAATATTAAAGTTAAACAGTAACTTTCGGCAACGATGGTGTTGGAAAACCATTGGTGGTGACATCGCAGGAAATATCCACTTAATTTTCCTGACACCGTTTCATCGTGGAATTGGCGGGACCGATTAATAGAAATGTCGAACTCGCTTCAACGCATCGACGCAAAAAGACAAACGTGAACCGTCCGACTTCCATTATCGATAGCGCCAGCTAAAATACAAACAGCTTATCATCGATGTTACACGGGCAGAGCGTTACCCTTCTCCCGCAGTCGTTATCGTCCGCGTGTAAAAGTAACGCGGACATCTAACTGCAATTTGCGAAAAACCGCCTGCGCGAATTAACGCTCTCGCGCACTTAATCCATGCGACGCGACGCGATTGGCGTACTCTTTTTTTTCTTTCTCTCTTTATTTTTCGCTTTCGTTATTTTCCTTCCAACGTCCCGCCCGGAACAGTTTCATTAATGCGCGAATATGTGCAAATTCATGCTGATCCTTCGTTTGCGCCTAATGAATCGCCCGGAATATTGTCGCGGGCCTTTGACAACGGCGGATACCAAAGAATATCTGATCGATAACAACTATACGCGAGCATTTATTGTATTTATAATATTTTAAATTCCCAGCCGAGCTTTCATTATGGGGGAGGGGGAGGGGGTGACTCCCTGGATATTTGCACTGGAATATACATGGAACGAAATATATGAAATGAAATCTATAGTGAATCTAATCAAAATAAAAAAAAGTCCAACCATATAACAAGTTTATCATGTAGTTGAATTTTGTGTTATTAATTCTAACGATAATTTTAATTTTTGTGCATTTCTTACCCCATTTGTTTTCATAGCTCTCTCACTCTCACTAAATACTTTTTATGGTTTAATAGGAAGTTTTATTGTTTGTACTTAATTCGTAATCTAATCAGATTCCATATAAGACCATGATACTATGTTACGAATCCTACGAATTGGAAACCCACAATCAAAAAGAGGAAGAAAAAGAGAAAAAACTGAATGACTGTGTAGAAATTTAATTAAATCTTAATTAATATACAGGAATACACTTGAAAAATGTATTTTGTCTAACGTGGAAAAAACGCCGGATTATTGTAAATATTTCTCAACCAGTTATTCATCGGTCTGCCCATTCCATTTTATTCGCGTGTATCAATTAGATACGCTTTTTTCCACACTGATAACATCGCGAAATAGGCCCGGCGAGGCGGATGGACACCACTGGTCAGCCTCAATAAATTCTCGTTCCGAAAAACCTACGGGCGTCGTGCTGTAATTAGCATGCGTGCGACAAATGAAAAATGATTGGGCTACCGTAGATATGCGAACGCGTGCGTACACTCGTACTTTCATATCTTGCGCACTGAATGGATTTACGCTATTTTTCGTTAACGCCACAGTTTTCGAACATAACATGACAAACCGTAATGTACGGTATTTACCAAAACGTTTCCGGTATTACGGTAGCTATTGATTCTTTTGATCGTTAGCATAGATCCCTTGATGCCTATAATAAAATGTTATAAAATTTATTGTTTAATCGTAAACATCTATCATTCTGATATCTTGACATTCGTATGCAAATTTTCTTCATTTTTTTTTGTTTCTCGTACATTTTTCGTTGATTCCTCGTTTCAGGATTAGTTACGGAATATGAGTATCGACATTATCGAACGGTTTTGTCAAAGGACACCAGGACGACGTCGGGACAAATACGTTTCGAAGCACGACGATCGCGCTATTTATTATTCAGTGGGTGGAAAAGGCTCGCCCTCCCCTGCGTGTATTTCGATCGCAGATAAACCTACCCGCGAGCGTAATGCAGGCTTTACTTTGGCGATTAGGTCCTTTTCCATGAGCACGCTCGATTTGTTGAGCGATCGAACTCACAAAGGAAATAATTTGTGTTCGAAAAATAGGAATTAATAATAAATTAACAAAGCAAAGAGAAAGAAAGGGAGAGGAGGACTTCCTTTGCGCATTTAAAGCACAAAATTAATCCGTAATACCTAATGCTAAAGTTTTCCCCGATGGGATTATTGATTGCTCGTAATAATCACATCACTGAATTTCACATCTCTCACGCTTCGCGCAAGTGGAGCTCTATTTCTCTCGAGTAGAACACGCGATCATTGGAAATATTAAAAACCCGTTTAACCGCCGCACGATGGCTATTATTAACCTCAAAAGCGGCTTGTCAACGCGCAGCCGGCATAAATGCCACCTAATATCTCGGCAATGATAAATGTGACGGACATCTTCCTCTTTTTTGTCGGGACGACGTGCATAAAATGTTCTCTCAAAGGGAGACCAAAGCGTTCCGCCGGATTCCGAGCAAATCTACCGCGTTTGCTCAAGTCCGCGCGCGCGTAGCTGCACTTAGGTTGTTGTATTTAATTACGAACGACGCAGTTTACGCGGATGTCTTCATTTGCACGTACGGTTGAATAATGCACGAATAATGCGATTCTCGTTATAAGTTTCCGATTTTATGCTATAGTAAACGTAACATTTTTTTAGATTTATGGAGAAATACAGAGGTGCAGAGTTTAAGAGCGAGAGCCTTATATCTCTATAAATTACGTAAATATCGTAGTACATTTTACACGAAGAATGACATATAATGGTTCCTCTTTTCCATTGTCATCAAAGTGAAGTCCTATTCAAAGAAATTGAACTTAATTTACAGATATATTCTTAGCGTTACGGTATTGTCCAGCACGAGCTTTCTCTCGATTATCAATTCATTGGCAAGTTCCAACTCTATCTCTCGTACAAACTTAATTGGATTTTATCCTGTTTCTCTGCGATTTCTTAATCGTCTAATTAAATTCGTAATTTAAGTAGAAATATGAGGAAACTTGTTATTACATCAGTCTAATTACCGAATTTGATCAACTGATGATTTTCATCATAGATTAGACGACTGCTTGTAAAACAATCGAGCCAGAAGCGCTACAATCGTGTCCAGTCGATCGAAGTCCTCTGATTGGCCGAGGGTCCTTCTCTTCAAATCCATCCATCTATCTATCCGTCCAGGGGAACATCGTTAGATCACACACAAGGGCCTGTTCAAATATCATTACTCGGTTTGCTGCGGAGTCAAACGCGAATATCGCGAAATCGCGCAAACATTTCATGAATCAGCCTCTACCATCGCGCGTACGCGCTGCCACCGCCAGCAGCGTAACCACCTTCTGCGGTATTCTCTTAATTTCCCCCGTGAAATCGCTGTCAAGTTGAACGGATTAATTCCTCTCTATTTGCCGCGGCTATTCGCCCTCCCCCCTCCCCTCTATCTGCTCCCTTCTCTCCTCTCTCGCACTTCTCTACTCGCGTAATCTTGTCGGGATTGTAACGAACGGTATTGATTTAATGGCCGAATTATGCTTCGATTAAACTGTCGCTCAAATATCTTCGGTTGTTTATATACAATCTTAATATGAGGTTCCGGCTGATACTTTACACACTATTTCTTCGCCACAAGCTTGTGCTTTTCGAAAATTAGAAATCCTCTAAAAGGGCGGTATTCATAGTCGGATCTTATGTTTAAGACTGTCTTAAGTAATATCTTAAGATGCTAATACGGCTCCCTGATTGGTTCATGACATTTTAAGAGTGTACTTAAGACGGTCTTAAATATAAGATCCGACTTTGAATACCGGTCAAAGAGTCTGGAAATAAGAAAGCCACTTTCGATTGATCTATCCTGTTTTAACAATTCCTGAAAGAGAAAGAGAGAGAGAGAGAGAGAGAGAGAGAGAGAGAGAGAGAGAGAAATATACGTCCTCAATGTACGTCCTTCTCTTTTGCAGATTTTTGTTAAAACTATCTTGGATACAAAATTGCGTATCTAGACTCTTATTGGACTCTTATTTTCGAAAATAATTTCAGAACTCGAAGCTCGAGTCATTCAAATTATTTCATATATGAATGTTGCCCTTGAGTAATAATAACAATAATAAATTGCAGGAAGAAATAAATGTGAAATGCTGCAACATATATATTTCAGCCATTAAAATATAATATAATAATCGAAAATGAGTATAGCCATGTTCAAGTCTGTCTCACACTATCACAACCGCAGTCTTCGCTAACTCAAAAACTAATCGCTTTTGAATATTACCACGATAATCATCACGACGTTTTTTTTTCTTTCCACTGGCAATCTCGTCGCCCACTCGTTTAATACACACTTCGCCCATGAAAACTGTTCCCGTCATCGTCGTCGTAGAAAACTTTCCTACTGGTGAAAATTACAATAATTACGAATCGGTGCCATGCGGCTACACGCACCCTTGTACTCATACACTGCGTATATACGTGTAAGCTAGCTTTAATATGTCCTATAAAAGGCGCGCCAACACGCAATTCCGACTCACATTAACGCACTACTCGAACGACATTATCTGATCTCTCCAAGGAGTTTTGTAAATATACATACATATGAAATAGGTATGCCTCAAATGTATACAATATATTAAAAAATTGGATATGTGTGTGTGTATAAATTTACTTTGAGAAATATTTAAGCACTATAAGACTCGCTTTGGCCAAAAATAGATTTATTTCTTTTAATCAATACAAAAGTGATAACTAAAGAAATAAATAATAAATAAAATTTAACATGGCTTTCATAAGGCTAGATGCCGTGTGTTAGATAGCACTATGAATTTATAGGAACTTTTTATATTTCGGAAGATAATTCAATAATTCTCAAAGCACTTTATCACGCTGTCTATTCATCTTACAATTTACGGAGTCACGCACTTTTGGAGTACTAGAGCGACCGTTCATCGAACGGTCATCGAACTCAGAAATTACCAAGTTCGAGGAGCGACACGGCGGCTGCTGACCAAGGGCAGGAAATTCCCGACTCGAGCCGCGGTCGAAGTGGGTGGACGAAGGGGTGGCAGAGGGTCGGACAGGTGGGATAGTGAAAATTTCAGCCCAGTGGTGGCCCGAATTAAGCGTCTAATTGTAAAGGCGACATGTGCGAGAGAACCGCTAGCGGGGGTAGCGGCGGAAAGTGGTGCGGCGAGCGCGATGGGGGCGCGTAGGTCGGACGGAGGTGAGAAGGTGGCGGAGGGAGGGGGGGGGATGAAGGTAGCAATTAACTTCTCCTCGCGAGATTAGAGCGAGATATTACGAGATATCGAGCGACTTAACGGCAACACGCGAGAGACTTCAAAGGCAGTAATAAACTGCCTCTAATGAACCCCTTATCGCCCGGTGCCACCCCTCCGTGCCCCGTTCCCGCCCTCTTCTTCGTTTCCCTCAGCACCTCCGGCGACCTACCGTCTACGTACGTGCCTCCCTCGACGCGATGCGGGCTGAATCGAGCGCAGAAAATACGCCGTATTCTCTTCCGCGCGAACGCAATCGGCAGTCTCTTTCTCTGTTATCGTCGTTGTTATTATTATCGCTATACTATTACTCTTGTCGTTCTAATGTTATATTGCCATTATTATCGATGTGAATGAAATCCATGTTTCATCACAATTTCGTCACTCTGTTATTTTCTTTCTTCACTTCAAGCTGTACTTCTTTCTAGATTTACAGGATCTAATGTATACATATATGTGTTTGTATAGATTATAATCAGTTCAGAGTAATGATGACTACATTAATCTGCAATTATTGATCTTGCTATCACGTTAACGCATTATCGGAATCAGATTAAATTAGCAATCTGATCAAAAACAAAAGTGAACAATCTTAAGATCAACGAAATGTTCGTTCTAGAAAGGATAGCGAGGAACCAGTCTATCCGTTTCTCAGCTCGTTTTCGGCTCGTCGCGGCACTGCGCCGCGCTACGCGGCATGGCGCGTCGCCGGTCTCCGTCAAGCCCAATCATGTTGATTCAACAAAGTACCTACCTACCAAATTGCTGGAATTTGGTATTCGGCCAGAAAGATGGAGGGAGAAGGAACCATCGGAGCAAGCTAGAGGACTGGAAGCCGTCTGATTGCACATCTAGGACAAACCAGCATCACGATGATGTCGCTCCAGCGGAAAGCCGAGCAATGATTGGCCGCACACACATTCTCTCTCTCTCTCTCTCTCTCTTCCCCTTTTCCTCGATCCCTTCAACCTCTCGTCCGTACGCCCGAAACCCGATGGCGTCGGGGGCTGGGGGTGATTGGACGCATCTCGGTGATTGTGGCACCCACCGTCCACCCCTCTGCACTCCCCTTCACTCTCTCTCTTTCTCTCTCCCTCCCTCTCTCCTTTCGTTCCGTCCACCGCGCCATCCCTTCTACACGGCTGTAAATCGAGTTTACCCTCTTGCCGTGGCTCAGCCCTTCAATCAAACTGATTGAAACATTCCTTGAATCCAAAAGAAACGAACCGCCATCCCTTCTCTCTCGTCTCTCCAACCTCCCCGCTATCTTTCCGAGTCGCACCGCGCTCGCTATCCTCTCTATCCATCTGTCTATCCACTCGGCCCGCGCGGATATATCCGTCGTTCTCTTTTCGACGAGGCGGTTGCAGCAGACGCTGCTGCCGCGCGCAGGAGACACCCGATGGTGTTTCGAGACAACCGGTTGGTTTCAATTCCGACAGTAGTTTGATTGTAAAGCTGCGCAGGATATAAAGCGCTTAGCGTGATATGATGCACCGAGTGTCCCGTAAGAATGTGCTATTGTTGCCTTAAGCGACAGTCATACGCGAAGTCTGATGAACTTTTCATGATATAATCCCACAAGTGCATCGATTTGGATTCGTTTGTTAAATGTGAATTTTAGACATCGGAAAATATAAGAGAGTGAAGAAATATACTGTTCTTTAATTATCTACTGTTGTTTAATTTTTGTTATATATATTTTTAAGAGGATCAGAAGGGTTTCAATGACCGAAAATTGGATAATTTTAAATATTGTTTATGAATGGACGAATAGTTATACATAAATTTTCTTGTTATGTTTTTAAGGGTTTTTTGATAAACAAAATCAGATGCAAAAGTCCAAAAAATATGAATATTTGAGGGAGATATAGGTAATTGAAAGTAACTGCGCCATTTACGCACTGCTGTGGTTTTGCCACGATTCCGGATGAACGAGTTGGAATTTTTCAATTTTTTTGGTGCCATTTTGTTTATGAGATCCCTCTTTATAGTGAATCTGAACCTAAAATAGAAAAAAACCATCAAGTTAAAAATAATGGCCGTCAAAAATTTGAAAATGTCGAAAAATTCACATTATTTGCTGTTAAAATGGATTTAAAAAATAATTTTTTCGTGTACAAAAGTAGGTTCAATTTGCAAAAAAATTTATTAATTTTATTTTTAAAAAATGAAATCGATATCTATAGTCTTGAGTTATCGTGGCAAAATCAACGAAAAATATTATTTTGAGAAAAACGCGATCAAAATTTGAAAAGAAAATTTTTGCTAAAAAATTTATAAATCTTTCAAACTAATAGCAAAAATACACTATGTATCCGAATACACTATGTATTCTGTTAACCATTTCCCTCTTTAGGATCGAGCACAACTTCACGGAGAATAATAAAAATGAATACGGAAGACACCGACCGAAGTCCCTTGTATTTTCATTATCCCCTTCTATTTTTTAATTCTCCTGAGTTAAATTTTTCGAATTTCTTAAAAAAAAAGCAAACAGGAAAATATTTTTCAAAAATCATACTATGAGAATAAATAAAAAAAAAACAAAAAATCGATTTTTTTTTAAGTGTGATTTTAAAATCATTCCCTTAAATTCTTCAACTGTTTTATCCTCTCATAATTCATATTTCTTTCTGATAATATCTTCTCTTCTTTGAAATTAGTTTTAAGGGACTAACACTCTCAAACAGTTTATCGCGTTTCATTTTTCGACGAAAGCAAGCGGATGGGCGCCGAGATGGCCGATGTTAGACCCATCCCGACGATGGGGACGTCTCGTAGTCAAATATTGATACTAGGCCGGACTAAATCGTTCGACTATGCCAACAGATTAGGACGTACGTGCACCACGGTTGAGTAATAGCAATCGCGCGATAAGGACAGGACCAACGAAATTGAAATATCAACGCTAGCGTACCGATCGATGCGATCGATAATAAAAATATCTGTTCGTACCTATTAATGTCCTCCCCTTGCTTTTCACATCTCCGTGTTGCATAATATTTTAGCGACGGTATTATGATGAAACGTAGAAACACGAACGGCCGAACGCGCTTAACTGCAGCGTGAAATGCAAGAAATGTCACTTCTCGTGCGGATATAACCGGTTGGTTGAGTAAAAAAAGGACTGACAGTTCCATTACCTCCGGTACGTGCGCGGCCGGGCCAGGTTGTGCCGATCTATTTCGGGGGGACTAACTAAGTTCAGCGTCTGTTTCTCATTAAATTGCGCTCTGACCTCGAATCATCTAAATTTGGAACGGCCACGCCGATTAGGTGCATATTCATCATAGTGTGGTAATTCTGAAATCTCAATCATTTATCGATAAATGATCAACGTATATACAGAGAGATTTACGTATTGTGTGCAATATCATATGATAGGCGAGATAACATTTAGAAATAATTATAAAGATACGTAAAATTTGTTCCATTTTTTTCAAGCATCTAAAGATATGTCGTCTATCAAGCAATTAATGTGTTATTTTTTCTATTGTATTATTATTACTTGTCTTACCAAGGTATCGGTATAATTTTACATTTTTCAGATTTATTTCCAATCATTGCTTAGATCTTCATATTTCCTCTCTCTCCTTCTCTCTCTCTCTCTCTCTCTCTCTCT
>Ga0157364_1003698_pt1 | contig 14926 bp, 10 predicted proteins | sample AttsexASBM2_FD_111476 | JGI IMG/M metagenome (GOLD analysis project Ga0157364, IMG submission 111476) | Fungus gardens microbial communities from leaf cutter ant in Ribeirão Preto, State of São Paulo, Brazil - Atta sexdens ASBM2 | ecosystem: Host-associated > Fungi > Mycelium > Unclassified ... | reverse complement strand
GTTTCTATGGGGTTATGTTGACAGATGCCCAAGTTTATTGTATGACGTCTATGATCTATTTATTTCGACCACCACTTATCGCTAAAGCCATCTATAGGAAAACGGCGGAAGCAAAGTTGTACCTAATATGACGAAATTTGTACCAAATAAGGAACATTTGCGGACAGCTTTAATTTTTTGTTTTCATTTGAAGAAAACTGCTGCGGAATCATACCGATTACTTGGAGAAGCTTATGGTGAACATGCTCGCAAAAAACGTGTGAACGATGGTTTCAACGTTTCAAAATTGGAGATTTCGATGTTGCAGACAAGGAACACGGGAAATCGCCCAAAAAATACGAAGATGTGGAATTGCAAGCATTGCTGGATGAAGATGATTCACAAACACAAAAACAACTCGTAGAGCAATTGAGCGTTAGTCAACAAGCTATTTCCAATCACCTACGAGAGATGGGAAAGATTCAGAGAGTGGCAGATGAGTGCCACATGAATTGAATGAGAGACAGATGGAGAGGCGCAAAAACACATGTGAAATTTTGCTCGAACAGAAGAAAGTCATTCTTGCATCGTATCGTTACTAGAGATGAAAAGTGGATTTTTTTTTTAAATCCCAAGCGCAAAAAATCATGGGTAGACCCAGACGCACCATCCACATCGACCGCAAGACCGTATCGCTTTGGCAGGAAGACGATGCTCTGTGTTTGGTGGGACCAGAAGGGTGTGGTCTATTATGAGTTATTGAAGCCTGGCGAAATGGTTAATATCAAACGCTATCAACAACAATTGATCGATTTGAACCGTTCGCTGCTAAAAAAACGACCAGAATACTAAAAGAGGCAACACAAGATCATTTTTCTCTATGACAATGCTCCATCACATACGGCAAAACCAGTTCGGAACACGTTGGAAGCACTCAGCTGGGAAGTTCTACCCCATGCGGCTTACACCAGACTTGGCTCCTTCCGATTACCACTTGTTTGCATCGATGGGTCACGCACTTGCTGAGCAGCGCTTTGATTCGTACGAAGATGTGCAAAAATGGCTCGATGAATGGTTCGCGACAAAAGGGGAAGATTTTTACTGGCGTGGTATCCACAAATGCCCGAAAGATGGGAAAAATGTGTAACTATCAATGGACCATACTTTGAATAAATCTCTTTTTATCATTCTTCCGAATTTAACGTGTATTTTTTGGGAAAAAAATCGTCATTTCATACTTGTACACCTGGTATTCAACGTTAAAAGCTTCAGTGGTCGAACGATTCAATCGCACGCTCAAGAATGACATATGGAAGATGTTATACACTCAATGGCAATTACAAATGGGTCGACGAACTGCCGCGTCTCGTGTCAGATTACAACGCGCCCAAGCATCGCACCATCGACCCGCTGACGTAACTCTCGCGATTGCCGAAAGACTCTTGGACACAGTATACAACGCGATAAAGATCATGGGTCCTGCAAAATTCAAAGCAGGCAATTCGATATGCGTGAGCAAGTACAAGACGATTTTTGAGAAGGGTTACATGCCAAATTGGACCATCGAGGTGTTTACATTCGTTAAGGCAGCGTACCAATTCCGTAACCTATTTACTCGATTATCGGGAAAAATCTGTCGCTGGAACGTTTTACGCACGAGTTGCTCATCCGGACGTGTATCTCGTGGAGAAAGTACTGCGCAGGAAGGGAGACAAAGTGTACGTCAAGTGGCTGGGATTCGATCGCACAATTCATGGATACACAAAAACAATGTTATTTGATAAAACTTTAATACATATATTTTATTTCTACATATATAATACAAAATAAAAAAAATAAATTATAAAAATATATCAACATAAATATAAATGTATTTTTTTTTATTTTCCTTTTCATCTTCGGAGTATACAGATATAAATGTATGATACATGAAATGAAAAATAATAGTAATGTATAATAAATGGTATTACAGAAAACATAATAGTAATACGCATAAATGATAAAAAATATGGGATACATAAAATGTAAATTGAAATACTATTATAGTATATAAATGTTAAAAACATACGATATGTATTATGTGAAAGTACAATAATCATAATACTAATAATAATAAATGCTACTACATAAAAACATGCTAATAATACTTGTATAAATGTGAAAAAAAAGTGTAAATTACAATAAATAATACATAATAATACCATATATTACAAAGGTATCCGCCAATGCCCCCACGGTAACATCTCCGTCAAGTCCGATATAATTTTTGTCGTATACTCAGAGCGATTTTCGATTCGGATATCGTGTAATTTAGATCGTATACACGATTGATGGCGAATCATTTCGATCTCTTCGTTCAAACATCGCGTGTAATCATCGAACGTTATCATTCGCGCTATGACGTTATTTTTTACACCTTTCGCCTTTTTAGTGCCCTTTTTGCCATCCACTCTCACCGCGCATCTTCGCTCTCAGTCCAATGAATTCGGTTATTATCGCACAATTATTTTCATTCTTCATCAAACCGGGTACTTTTCTGTTCGCGAGAGGCATACACATTGTCTACCGGATAATCGCTCATGTCGAATCTAGCGATTCGAATCTAGAATCGCGTTTCATAGTCTCGTCCTCGCATTCTATATGGTAAATGAGACTGTCCGTGTCGGTGTACATGATCTTGCATTTGTCGCGAAATAGGTAACATATACTCGTGGTGAAATTCATACAAGCAGACTTTCGATATGTCGAGTATGCACATACCCACGTAAATCGGCTTGTCGAACTTTATTTCGAGTTTGCGCATTTCGACGGCGATCAAATTTTCCGCAGATACTGCGGCTGTAAAAATTCGGTTTCGCGATCATTGGCTCCGCGCCGTACCATCCGTCCCATTTTGTTATTAATTTTACATCAACATGATTGTTCATGGTCTTACCGAATATCGTGTTGTTCATTAGTTTGTACAAATTTTATACAAATTTCAAGTTTATACAAATTTTTTTCGAAATCGTTTTTTGCACGCGTGCAAAATTGTGTATTGAGTTCAATGTAATCGCAGAACCATGGAGATTGAGCGAATTGTAGCATCCGGTGGTGGTCTTTGTTACGCGAAGACCGTGACGAATACATTGTTGCAGGTTGCGATGACGCTGCTTATCGTACAACGTCACTTAAGAAGTTTATCTTCGCGCTTGCCTGGCGGTTTATCGCGCGTTGGGCAGAAAGATCAGTGTATCACGTGAAACCTGGCAATGTATAATAATACGCGAAATCAAGACAACTTCAAGACAATCGCCACGCAACTATTGCGGAAATTTTCGAAAATATCGGCTAATAACAAGATCAGTTTTCAAGTAATCTGTACTCACCGAGTGTTCGAATGGAGAATCGCTGCCATACGTTCACGGCGTAATCGCTTTCGGATACGGTATCGCCTGTCATCGAACTGAAAAATAATTCGCGCGGTGGTAAACGCGTGCCCTTCAATTTTTCAACACAGTCAATGTATTCGTACGGAAAGACACCTTTTCATGTGAGAAGATCGAAATCCTCCGCGCTGAGCTTGTAAAATTCGGAAACGTACAATTTGTAATTTATCTTTGTCGACGCCAATTTATCGAGACTTACATTAGAAATTTAAAAGAATCAATGAATCTTAATTTTACACCATTTTTCTGAAAATTCTTTCCATTTTTGTCTTTGGCGCTATCGACATGTTTAGTGAATGAAATATATTTTTCTTTCGTTATTGATAGTATTTCTACCTGTCCATATGCAGTAGCAATTTTCTTAATTATAAAATGTGCGTCATAAACCGATAAATTGTGAAATACGACCGGAATATAGAACGAATTTTTATAATTTAAATTACAATTTGAATGCGCTAGACCGCGGTATCTACCGGTGAGGTGATAATGATCACGAACCCGCGTGTCGTCCGATACGAACAGTTTCTCACAAATGTGGCACTGTGTCGCGTTATACCTCCTATTGTTCTTTCGACAACGTTTTCAGGGGCATGTTAGCCGATACGATATTTGTTACTCGATGCGCCAAGTTAAGTTGTCACGAACCTCGCTATACAGTTTTCATCGTGACGGAAGTGATACGACGATAACGCGTCGTCGTATGCATTGCACGTAGTATTCTATACTAAATACCTCGTGCTGTTGATACGTGTTTGTTTTCCGTAGAATGCACTCCAAGTCAGCGTAGACGATGAATGGGACGCGCTCCTTATTGCAGTAGTTTCCAAATTCGAGCCACTTGTTGTCCACGCTGGGCAGTCTGATCGCGCAGTCGTTGATCTTCTGGCAATCCATTGCGTGCGATTGTAATTTTTCGTTCGTACTGAAGTAATAAGGCACCTGTAAATAATAGAGAAATCATTTTTCACTATTTCTTTTTTATTGTTTTTTTATTGGCTTTTCTTACCGATCGCAGAAAAATTTCTTGTTCTTTTTCCCATTAATCTGCGAGCTCACGAGACGCGATAGATTTTTTCCACTCAAAGTGTCCAATGATGTCATTGTGTGAATCTTGTAGGAGATTGACATACTTCTCCTTCTTGTCATCGGTGAACCGCAGAGGAAGGACTTGTTTATTCTTGATGCCGTACACGTTGATAGACAACACCGCGTTCAACTTCGGCGGCGGCGGTGACGGTGACGGCGGTCGAAAAAAATGTCATGTGGAATGTCATATTTATGTAAAACACTCCTATGTTTACGTAAACAGCGATAGCGCCGGGGCCTTCCCGCGTCTTCCCCCTCCCGCGTTCCGCGCTCCCCTCTAGCCCCATAGGTTAGAACCCGCCTTGCTATACTACTCATGATGATGATATACTACTCATGATCCTCCCGCGCAATCGTATCCCACCGTTCTTGAATACTTGTGGGTGCTCCGCGCAGGATAGAACCCCATTTGTCAGGCAGCCGCTGTATGTGACTGCTCAAAGATGAAGAAATTAATTTTTCGCAGGCAGGTTTTTAGTGAACAAATGATTTTATGCAAAAACTAATGAATATTTCAGACTTGTTCAGGGCTAGATTTGTTCATCATTACGAGGGTTACATTTTATGAGAATTTCAAAAGCTTTGCGTTTAAATTTCCATGAACAGAGAGCGAGTGAGAAAAAAACCTTTTCGGTGTTTTTTATTTTTTTTTCTACTGATATTAATAGATTGATTTAATGTTTCACGTCTTTTGTAGATATTTCAAATACTTATATTTTTTATACCGAATTTTTTTACATCAATCAATCGTTTTATAAGCGAACAACGTATTTTTTGTAACTATGCGATTTTTTTCGCATATTTTTTTCACAAGTCTCAAACATAAGCATTTTTTTTCTGATGACTTTCGAGACTTTTGTAAAAAGAAATTATAATTTTTTTCCGATAAAATTCTACTTCAATTGAACTATTCTGCTACTCGAGGTTATGAAGGAAGGGTATATAACGCGCATGAAAAATCGTAAACAATTAAATATTTCGTAACCTGTTGCATTTAACATTTATATTATTCTGGATTAATGGGAGAGGTACGCTACTACTACAATCTATTAAAACTTATGTGTTATTTAGAATGCTTCCCGCCCTTTATTGATGTCTAGGGCCGTCAAGCACCCGAGATTGTCAAGATAGTATTTTCGGTCATTTGAAATAAGCGACTCTAGTGTGAGAAATCTGTCTCGTTCACTCTCGCGCCGCAGGCAAGTACATGAACATGGGCTCGTGCTTATATGTGTATTACAGCATCACGATAAATGACCAAACTTGTAGGCGTGGAAAAGTGACGTTTTGATAACAAAATTTATGTTGCATGCCATTTCGATATTATTTGTTTAATTATAAAAATGTGACTTGTTTCGTACTTATCAAAGTCGTAATTATCGGTGAAAACTAAAGTTATTAGAACTTTATATGTAAAAACATATATTTTACTCGGTTCAACAGTTGTCGGACCGTGTGTTTCTGTCCGAATATAGGCTCACTTTACGAGCCTTTTACAATCATTTACTGATGGTCAAGGGAGAAAAGGACAGTTTTTGTCGATTTCTACGTGTTTTAAAATCTCGTCATTTCGTTTCATCCAAATTATTTTTATTTATGGCATGCAACATAAATTAATTCATTCCTCGCTTCTGACACGATTCTAACATGGCTGCTGTGACTAGTCAGAAGCCTTAAAAGAAAATTATTGATTGCACACGTTATAATTAATTATAACAATTAAGTATAAAGTCGATAATTTTCTCATAAAAGCTAGTTCTAGATAAACTAGGTAAAAAGCTAGTTCGACTCTGATTCAACCTGTATACATACATGCACGCATGCACGCATATATATATATATATACACACCGAGTTTCAGAAATAGTTGATCAAATTTTGAAAGCATCCAGTCATTGTACGGATGAAAAAAGTTTTATAAACATGGGTTCAGAAACGTTTCCTTTTCAAGTTATTTTTTTATTTTATATTTTTTATTTTATATAATACTCCTGTTGCTACTGTGGAAGTACTCCGAAATATTATTGCGTCAAAAAATACAAAATACTTCGAGAATTTTTGAATGTTTTCGACAATCCAATGCAATGTCGATGCGAAGCATGCATCGATGCGGAAGGAAATCATTTCCAGCAATTTCTATAATAAAAATATATATAATAAAAATATAGATAAAGGTATAAGATAAAAATAGGTACAAGTATAAAATAAAATATAGATATAAGTATAAAAAAATTAGATATAAGTATAAAATAAATATAGATATAAGTATAAAATAAAAAAATATTTATAACTTGGAAAGGAAGCGTTTTCTAACCCATGTTTATATGACTTTTTTTTATCCTTATGAGTGGAATATGCTTTTAAAGTTTACCAACTATTTTTGAAATACCCTATATACGAATATAACATAGACATTTACGCTCCGCGTAATCATGTTAATTTCGCTAGAAATTATTACTATGCAGAATATGTAAATACAATTATCTCTGGGGAGAGGGGGGGGGGAGAGGAAGAGGCTTCATGTAAATAAATTATTTAGAATGGAAGAATCTTCTCTGCAATTTCGAAAACTATAATCATATTTGTTAGCATATTTTCGACAACTTTATCAGGTATAGATAAATTACAATTAACAGTAGTGTTCGTATAGCAAGAAATTTTAATAATCCTGTTACAATTGAAATAAAATATTCAAAATGGAAGAAAAATAAAAATTCTAACTTTTATATGATTAATTTTTATATGATTAATTCTTTTTATTCTGTCTAATTATTACCTATTAATATTTCAGTATTAAAATGGAGATATATTTTTAAATTTTGGAGCAATATTGAAGAAGTATATTTATGAAAAATATTTCCAACATTATAAAGTCATCATTATAAAGTCATCTTAATAATAAGAATAGAAGATGTTACAAAAAATCTTTTCAATCAATCTTTATATATCCTTCGTGAATCTAAACTGCGGCAGCATCGTCCGTGTTTCGCAGTAGCGCAGCCGCTTTCACGACATCACCACCACACTGGTTCAATATCACTTTGCAATCTTCAAGGCCGACAAAACTATTTTCCTTTTTCAATAATCCTTGAAGCCGCTCTAGTTTAATTGCAGCTAGAACGTCCCATTCCGTGACATTCAATGCAGCAATGCAGGATTCTGGGGTTGACTGTTCATGCAAAACCTTTAGCATGATTCGTACTTCATCAGATTGTTCTCCGTTTCGAGGTCCGCGAGTTCTTCGTGTATTTGGCCCGTCACAAGCAAATTCTAATAAATCTTCGCAAGAAACATGGTCCGATTGTCGTGACAAGTCACTTATAATGTCACAACTTGATGTTTTTTCATTGGATAAGCGATATGCTTTTGGAATAGTAGTCAAATGAAAATTGTTGTTTGAGCCAATAGATACCAAAGATTCCTCACAATGAAAAGCTTCATATTTGGAAGGGATTTCTTCCACGTTTGTTTGTGAAGAATAATTTAGTGGTGTCTGCTTGAGTATTGTTGTAGACGGAATTTGAACTCTGCTCGAGGAATTCATCTTGTTCCAGTCTTCTGATCTACAAGAACTAATTGTCATTGGATTCTGGCTTAGATCTTTTTCCGTGTTTTCTTGTATTTTAGATGCAAAGCTTTTTAAGGAGTACTTTGATTCGGCGCTGATTTTCCTGTGTGACTTATCGATCATTGTTGAAGAATTACTCGATTGTTTCTCATTGCTTGTTTCCGAAACATTCTGACGTATATCCGGCATATCATCGCAATCGATTAAATTATCCGAGAACTCCAGCAAATCTTCCGAGATCACACTAAATCGTCGAAGTCGGCATTCTTCGATAGGTAATGAATCCAGTGCAGCTAGCTCGGAATCTATGCGTTGTTCGAATTCTTCAGGACTGAAAATTTTAAATGTCTATATTATAAAGTGCATCTAATTATTCACAAAGCGCTCGATGCAAGTAGAGCGGATTAAATTGACAAGGAAATTCATGGAAATGTTCCTTCCCGATTTTGATGAGCATTAAATGTTATTTTCTAGACAAAAATGAGGAACACATTTTTTTGTAGGATCCAATCGCATTTTTAGGGATATAATGTCATTTCTGAAAAAAAATGGCTTCTTTCATTTGAAGTGCATATCGTTAAAACTGTAAAGAGGGAATCATATGATGCTCGATTTCTTGAATGATATATGCATACACGTAGTCACATCTACTATGCATGCTAGAATACATTCATGCATTGAACGGTACATACTGATATGCATGATTTCTGTACATGATTTTTATGCATGATTTCGTGCTTGTTTCCTTACATGCAAAAAATTGAAAATGATTATATAATATAATCGACAGCATCTTCAGAATAGAAACAATTAACTAATTTCATAGTTATCAAATATCAGATTTCGAGTTAAAAAATATCGTAAAGACTAAATAACAAGTATAAAGATTATTCTATCTATTTTTGGTATCAGATTGCTCCTCACCTTGATGAAGCGAATTGCAAAGTTCATGAAATAATGGCATTCTAAGAATGAATCTGGACACGGAGAAAACTCGCGAAACGCATAATCTTTATATAGAAAGCACCCATGGAAGCCTCAAGAATATTACCAAATAGTATTAATGGAAGCGTATAAAAACGAAATTATATGCTATTAAAAATCCAAATTAATAATAAGCATTTACGCAATGAAATTCTAAAATGATTAAATAAGAAAGTACAAAAAATACGTCTAAACAGAAATTAAGGAATGTAAATAAATTATTCTTTAAGAAATAAATAGATTTAATACCGAAAATTAAAAAAGAAAAGAATCCATGAAAATTGAAAGCAGAACAAGTGACGTAAATATTCTATTCTTAATTTAATCTTTTATAATTTCACTTTCGCACATTCTAATCTAATCTTACCCTTTCTATTTTAGATTTATAATCCAAATTTTTAATATTTTGAAATACTTATATTTTTTTAGAAAAACATTTTCTGTTCCACGGAAAAATATCAAGAATAAGAAAGCAAGAATACAAAACAAGTAACAATCAAGCAAAATATTAACATACATATTCAATCATATAGCTTCATGTTTATTCATTATCATTCATTTTAGATTGTTTCAAGCATTTTGCTGGATAATACTTCAGAAATGATAAGTCAAAAAATATAGATGATGAAACTCTTTCTTGTAGATGTATTGACAAATCAGAATTCACAGAAATCTCTAAATGAAAACATACAATGGGAAAATATAGAATCATAGTCTCGAAATTCGTCTAACAAATCTCCAGCCAAGACTTTCGTTATACGATTTTGTTTCCAGTACGAGTTCTTCGAAACGTCGAAGAACTTTAAATGAAAATGATTGTTCTATTGAAAAAATAGTTCCGTCTTAAATATTGGGAGTACAAATTAGTTCGTTTCCCTAAAGATGGCTCCAGCTGTTGTGATGGTTCATAGTAACAGTTGATTTTGGCGGTTTCAGAGAGGTTAAACATCTGCTAATAATATTCAGTTTATATCGCTTTGAGTTTCAAAAATCTTGATTTTTACTGTGTTTGAAATTTGAAATCGAATTCTGCTTTAATTAGAAAAAAAGTGCGGCTGAAGCCTATCGAATGCTTGTCGAAGTTTATGGTGACACTGCTCCAACTGATAAATCATGTAAGGAATGGTTTCGACGTTTCAAGGATGGAGATTTCAGCGTTGAAGACAAGCCTCGCTCTAGACAATCAAAAAAATTCGAAGACAAAGAATTAGAGGCATTACTCAAAGAAGATCAGAGTCAAACGCAAGAAGAGCTTGCAAAATCATTGGGAGTAACTCAACAAGCCGTTTCTGTACAATTGAGAACCATGGGAATAATTCAAAAACAAGGAAATTGGGTCCCTTATGAACTGAAACCGAGAGACGTTGAAAGGCGATTTTTCACTTGCGAACAGCTGATTCAAAGACAACAGAAAAAAGGTTTTTTGCATCGGATTATGACTGAAGATGAGAAGTGGATATTCTACAATAAACAAGAAGAAAAAATACTACGCTCGATCAATCGTTGCCATCAACATCAACATCATGGCCGAACATTCATGGTTCGAAGATCATGCTCTGTATCTGGTGAGACCAAAAGGATCTTGTTACTATGAGCTGCTGAAATCTGGCGATTCCATTATGGGCGATCGGTATCGGCTACAATTGATTCGTTTGAGCCGTGCATTGCGAGAAAAACGGCCGGAATACGAGCAAAGACAAAAGTTGTTGATAAAGTTATTCTTCTTCATGACAACGGTCATGTCGCTAAAGTCGTAAAAAAATATTTGGAAACGCTCAAATGGGATGTTTTACGGCACTCGCCATATTCTCCGACATTGCTCCTTCTGATTACTGGTTGTTCCGAAGGATGCAGCACCGGTTCGCTTCTTTCGCAGAAATCGAAAATTGGCTCCAAAATTGGATCGCCTCCAAAGACAAATCATTTTTTCGAGATGGAATTCGAAAATTGCCTGAGAAATGGGAAAAAGAAGTAGGCAGCGATGGACAATATTTTAATTGATCTGTTCATTCATTTTGTTTTGAAATAAATGCACAAAAAAACGGACCGAACTAATTTGTATTCCCAATATAATTCCGTCCGTAATTCTCTTATCTTCAGTGAAGGAACACAAAAAGGTTCCAATTGACTTGGATATAGAGTCGGATATAGAGTTTGTAGTGTCAATAAAACAAATTAAAAATGAAAAAGAATGAGACAAACAGATAACAGATCATTTTAATAACAGTGTTAAAAAAAGCATAATGTTTAAAACTAGAGAAGAAGAATGTATTATTATTACATTTGTGAATATAATGTAGGTAAGGATAAGATTAAATGCGAGAGTGAAATTATAAAAGATTAAATTAAGAATAGAATATTTACGTCATCTGCCTCGTTTCCGCTTTATTTAGATTCCTTTTTTTTTTATTTTCGGTATTAAAACTATTTCTTAAGGAATGCAATTTATTTATACTTTCCTCCATTTATTTATACATAATTTCTATTTAAATGTATTTTCTGTACTTCATTATTTATTCATTTTAATGTTTTGTTGCATAAACGCTTATTATGATAATTTAAATTTTAACAGCATATAATGTAGGTTCGCTTTTATAAGCTTCTATTAGTATTGTTATCTTTATTCCACGGTATTTTTTAACTCGAAATTTGATAGATAACTACGAAATTAGCACAATTGTTTCTATTCTGAAGATGCTATTTGTCGACTGATTACATAACCAAGTTTTTGATTGGTGCATGCAAAGAAATAAGCACGAAATATATTTATTATATACAGAAATCATGCATAACAGTATGCATCACTTAAAACATGAACGTATTCTAGCATGCATCAGAGCAGGCATAACCACATGCATGCTTATCATTTAAGAAATCGAACATCATGTGATTCCATCTTACGATAGAAAAAAAAGTTTTAAATGCTTAAAAAGCTAAATGATTTGAAAGGTACTTTATAATAATAATTTCAAAAAACCTGTGTAAATAGAAAAATTTATACTTATAAAAAATAAAAATATTATATATATAATATTATATAATATTATATATAAAAAAAATAAATATTGAAAATTTATTTAAATTATAACTATTATGGACTCTTTCAATTTTTATTTCAAACATTTTTCTATCTTTTATAGTTTCGTTGATATTTATCTCGAAAAACAATAATGGTCTTTATTAAAATACGGAACCATAAACATATAAAAATTTTTTGAAAAACAGCCAAAAGCATGTTACAGTACAAGTTTCAAGCTTTAAAACATTTTTTTATTTTTGTCTGCGACTTTTCACCGAATTTTGATGATCCGATATTTGTGCAATTCTAAGCGCTTTGAAAGTGTTCTCTGTTGAATATTTTACGTTACATATTATTTGTGTAATATCGAATATTAAACAATTCTTAAGAATGCAATAATAAAACATTCGATACTGCACTACAAACATAAACAACATTGTTATAAAATATATTTTAATATGGAAGTATATTTCAGCAAAATAATACTTTACAATCTGATAGATTCGATATCGAATGTTCTCTTTTTGTTTATTAAATAACTATAATGTATCTAAAAATGTGATCAATGATAATCATAATCCAAAATGAAATGAACTATGTTCGCAACCATAATAAAATGTCAAATTAATTATATATAGAATGATTTAATTTCTCTTCGAAACAAGAAAATAGTTTTCGGTACATTTTATCTATTCTATCGATTGCAAAATATTAAATCTGTTTTCTGTAGTTTAACCAGTATACACTTTTGGAATCTAAAGTGAGATGGGTATGTTTGATATTTAGCAAAAGCAAAAATTAAAGAAACTTTTAATGCAATGTAGTACAGGAATGAAAAAAGGATTTGTTATGTTGAATAGTGTTTAAATATGTAACTTACATTCATTCTTTATTTTCTCGCTTCTCAGAATTTCGGATAGCAATAGCGGAGCATTGAATGTTAGAATGAATAACTTTGCATTAAAATAATTGAGAGAGAGAGAGAGAGAGAGAGAGGGGGGGAGAGGGAGAAAGAGTCGATTTAATTTAATTAATGTTAAACAAAAACGATATTTTGTGCTGGAATAATTCAACATAAACATACTATTTAAGAATAATTTTTTGAAAAATGTTAACTTTTAAGAAAACTTGCATTTTTTTCCTAAAACCAGAATTACAAATGTCTAGAGGATTTTTTCAAATGTGGATGACAAGTTTGTTTGTTTGTTTCCAAATATTTTTGAACTCTTTTTGCAATTTAATCAAATTTGAATACAAATTGTAATTATATTTTATACTTTTCCCGTAAAATGCTTAAAATATTTCTTATACAGTGTCATGATCGAAAAACATTCTTTATTCTTAAATGTAACCAAGCTGCGCACATTTATTAGAGAATACAATATAAATATTTCACATTTATTTATTTAAAAAACTTCGGTACATAAATTTATTATAGTTTTTATTTGAATTGATTTTTTGTAACTAATATAATACTTCAACTTTTTATTTGTTTGGATTCAGTATCTCATAAAAAAATGAGAAAAATTTCGAAATTAGTTATTATAGTAGAATATACAAGAGAATAGAAAATAGTATACAATACGGAATGGTAATCTTCTCTAGGAAGTACCGCTATTATCTTAAATTATGGAAATTGATTTCACTGCAGCCATATTGAATATGCATATAATCATGAGAGGAAAAATAAATGAATTTTTATACATTTATAGTTACAGTGACAGAGTCTTAACAATTTTAGAGAAGTCAGATTGCTAAAATAATTATCAATTTATTCTAATTATATTGTATAGTTTAGTGTTTATTGTTACAGCATTTTTATTTAGCGTTATGTGAACAGAGATACGCGGATAAATCCGCGGCAAGCGGCAATCGAGTTGCCACTATCGTGATGTCATGCAACACATGCAAAAATGAGTCCATATCCGCGATCGTGCTTCGGTCAGTAAAGCCTGTTTTTAGGCGGCTTTAAAAGAGACTAACTCTGACTCTCTCGCACTACGTTCTCGCTGCCTCCTCTCGGCGCTCCGAAGCGACTAATTGTAAGACAGCATGAGCCTATCCTTCTCATTCCAATCTCTTCATTCAAGCGTGAAGCGATTGAAAATGTTTTCCTCGGCCGCTCAACGTGTATCAACAGGCAAGAGGATCACATTTTAGATAACAAAATAACTTTTAATATATATTAATAGAATGGTTCAATTGAATTAAATTAAATAGATAATAACAAGTGCTGCGAGCCAATTAAAATTAATAACGTTCAATATTTAAAACTAGATTAAGTAAAAAAATAGTAAAAAGTACAAACGTTTCAACGCTGATCGAGTCATTCTTAATGTTAGAATAATAATATTATAATAAAAATCGGATTCTCATAATACAAAAACAGTGTTCTTTACGTTATAAAATAAGATATAAAAAAATGTAGATACGTATCAAATACTTATATCTTCCTTCTTTGTTACGAATATGTAGTCCATTGAAATATTAAAAGTGAGACATTAAAATCGCTCAATATAATCGGGACGCTCGTAATATTCGCATTTTTCTTCAATGAAACTCAATTTATTTAAAAGAAAATTTTCAAAGAAACCAGTTGTTAAGTTACGAATACAATTAATAAATAATTACAGAGTATAAAAGAAACCATTAACAATGATTAAAAGTAGACAAACAGAAGAAAAACATTATTAAAAAATTTAAATTATTAGGTGTACAACTTTGCTTCCATTTTCCTATAGGCTTTAGCGGTAAGTGGTGGTCGAAATAAATAGATCATAGACATCATACAATAAACTTGGGCATCTGTCAACATAACCCCATAGAAACATTAGTCGATTTGTGTCTGCATCATAAAGTTATT
>Ga0157364_1003697_pt1 | contig 14928 bp, 13 predicted proteins | sample AttsexASBM2_FD_111476 | JGI IMG/M metagenome (GOLD analysis project Ga0157364, IMG submission 111476) | Fungus gardens microbial communities from leaf cutter ant in Ribeirão Preto, State of São Paulo, Brazil - Atta sexdens ASBM2 | ecosystem: Host-associated > Fungi > Mycelium > Unclassified ... | reverse complement strand
GGTCATGTGCCTATCTCCTATATCTCTTCTCCCATTGTAGACTAATAATTATCACTACAATATATACTTGTCCAAACCCTAACCCTAGTCCAAGTCTGTCCACTCATTCAAGCTATAACATGATAATGCTGTTGGACTGTAGAGATATCAGCTTTGAGGGTACTCTGTAATTTATCAAGGTCTACGGCGAAGTCGCAGGCTTGGAAGGAAGCAATATTATGTTCAGGGTGAACAGTGATGTTCAGATGATATCCCCTATTAGTAAAGAATGGGGAAACACCAGTAGTAGCACCAGTAGTAGCACTCAGAGCATTATTGTAGGCAAACTTCACAGAAGGTAGAAGTTCAGACCAGTTGTCTTGCTGGTAGTTACAATATACATGGAGGTATTGCTTGAGAGTCTGATTTGTGCATTCATTTTGTCCATCACCTTCAGGGTAATAACCTGAAGTGAAGTGAAGCCACATGTCAAGAGCAGTGCCTAAAGATCGAAAGAAGTTTGACACAAACTCCAAGCCTCTGTCAGAGGTAACATGAGAAGGAACGCTGTGTTTGGAAAATACATGAAGGACGAATAGATGTGCTAAGTCCACAGACATGATGGTGTCATGGGCAGGGATAAAGATTGCCTGCTTGGTGAGCTGGTCGACTATGACCAAGATAGTGTCAAACCTGGAGGATATCGGAAGTTTCTCAATGAAGTTCATAGAAATGGAATTCTATGGTCATTCAGGGATGGGAAGTTGTTTGAGAGATCTGTAGGGCTTGTGATGTTGTGGCTTGGATTGCATACAAGTGACACAGGACTTGCAGAATTGTTGTACATCAGCACAGAGGCTGGGCCAGGAATATCCACAGCAGACTAATTCCAGTGTTTTGTTTTGACCAAAATGTTTGGCAAGGATGTGATTATGATTGTACTAGAGAACACATGTGTGGAGGTTACCAGCAGATGGTACATAAATTCTGTTATTGAGGAGGAGTAGACCGTTTGGGTCCATAGACTACTGGCCATCTGCAGAGGTATGTTTTGTAGCAATTAGGTCACTAGGGAGAGCCGAGAGGATGTCTTGATATAGAGTGTCCAGATCCACGACTGTAGCTGCATGGAGAGAAGGGAAAAGAAGAACAGTAGCTTGTACAGAGGCTGCAAGTTGTTCTTAAGTGAAGATGGGCTTGAAGTTGTGAAGGTTGACTGTGGTGTAGCCAGTATTCCCCCCTTTAGGATAGACGTCCCATTGTTTAGTGAGAGCATCTGGTTTAGTGCTGAGACAACTAGAGCAGAACCTAATGACAAGGTTGAACTGGGAAAGATACTTGGACCACTGTGCTTGCCTCCAGGTCAATACCTTGGTAGTAGAAAAATACTCAAGGTTCTTATGATCCATAACAATGTTGATGGGATAGGCCGGACCTTCCAAATAGTGTCACCAAATCTTGAAAGCTTCAAAGATAGCAAGCAATTCCTTGTCATGTATGTCATAGTTCAACTCCACTGTAGTAAAAGTGCAAGAGTGAAAAGCAACTGGGTGAACTTCATTATCTTCATTAACAATGGAGAGGATTGTAGCAAGAGCATAGTCTGAAGCATTGGTTTCTACAATGAGTTGAGCATTAAGAATCTGATGAGTGAGGATAGGTGCAGAGGTAAATGCTTTCTTGAGAGAGTTGAAGGCATCTTGACATAAAGAGTTGAACTTCCAAGGAATGTCCTTCTGGGTGAGGTGTGTCAATGGAATAATAATGTCCGAGTAGTTGAAGATGAACTAGCAGTAAAAGTTTGTGAAGCCTAAGAAGGATTGAATGTCCTTGACTTTCTTGGATTCTGGCCAGTCTTGAATAATCTTTATTTTGTCGTTGGACATGGTAAGGCCAGAAGGAGAAAGGATATATCCCAGATATTCTACCGACTCAGAGTGGAATTTGCATTTCTCTGCTTTGGTATAAAGACTAGCCTTGCAGAGACATTTGAGTACTTCTTTTACATGCTGGTGATGCTTAGACATGTTATTTGAGTAGATGAGTATATTATCCAGATAGATCATGATATAGACATTCAACAAGTCAGAGAAAATGTTGTTCATGAATCACTGGAAGGCCACAGGAGTATTGGTAAGACCGAAGGGCATTACAGACCATTCAAATGATCCATAGTGTATCCTAAAGGCAGTCTTCCATTCATTACCATCAGTGATGCAAACCAAATGGTAAGCATGACAAAGATCTATCTTTGAGTAGACCTAAGCTTTGCAAAGTGAGTCCAGTAGATCAGAGATGAGTGGGAGTGGATAACAATCATTTTTAGAGATGCAGTTAAGACTGCGGAAGTCAACACAAAGACGCAGTGAACCATCTTTCTTTTTAACAAATAAGACTAGTGCACTGTGTGGAGATGAGGTTGGTTAGACAAAACCTGTGTTAAGATTTTCCTCAATGAATTCCTTGAGAGCCTCTTGTTAAGATGCTGAAAGAGAGTATATAGGGCCAACCAGAGGTTGAGTACCCTCTTCCAGATTGATTTTGAGGTTATAGGGATGATGAGGAGGGAGAATTTCAGCTTTAGTTTGGCTGAAAACATCAGCAAATTTGTAATACTCGGAGGGAACATTGGACAGATCAGGAGTTTCTGCAAGTTTTGTGGAGTTGGCCTGAATGTCTAAAGAACAAAGACAGAGTTCGAAATTGTGGGAGCCTGGAAGTTTTGATGTGTGCAAGAATGTTGTAGCACCAATGATAGTGATGTTAGGTTGCTCGGAGTTAGACACAAAGGTCTCAGATGCAGGTATGGAACCTGTAGAATCCGATGATTGCAGAGGGGTGTTCAGAAGGAATGGAGATGCCAATGGTGTGTTGGCCACAATGCGAGAAAGAGCGAGATTTTCCTAGGAAGATGGACAGAAGTTTATCAACCCATTTACTCAGTCAATCAGTGGATTGTGTCAGGCAAGCCAGTTGTATCCAAGGACCAAAGAGTAGGAAGAATCAAGTGGAGTGACATAGAAGTCCAGATTCATGCAATCACTGGTGGAAAATATTATGGGCAAGTTGGCAATTTCGGAGATGATGCTATTTGATGAAACCATCAAACAAGTGGAGAACAACTGGAGGAGTTGCAGATGTCTTCAGATGGTGAGTATTCACAAATTTAGAATCTACAAAGCAGTGAGTAGACCCAGAGTTGACAAGAGCTCAGAACAGGATTTTATTAAGGTGATCCTGATCAAGGATCAAGGGAGAAGTAAGGGAAACAAAGAGTGAATGAGAATCAGAAAGAGCGGATGCATTGAGTTAAATTGGACTCATTGCTGCACAAGGAAGTTCAACATGGCCCTTAGTCTGTGTGAAGTCCTGGAGATCATTCTCTATTTTTCTAAGGGTTTCTTGGAAGCAGCTGCTGGAGTATCAGCAGTTGTTGAAGCACTGCAGCCCTTAGGAGAGACTGTGGTCTGCTTCTTAGGACAGAAGTCCAACTTGTAGTCTTCTGCACTGCAATAGAGGCACAGGTTATTTTTGAGATGCTTCTTGCACTCGTCACTAGTCAACTTGCTATTGCTAGCCAGCTTGGAAGAGAGATCTGCCCATGGAGAATTAGGTTGTTTCTTGGGAGTGGGAAACAGAGATGATTTTGAGGAGGTCTTGGTGGATAAGACCACTGGAGATGTATTTGCCTTATTCTGGGAGGCTGTAGTAGAACCAGAGGTGGAAGCTTTTCCTTACTTCCAAGAATGAGACTCAAGGGCCTCTTTCTCTGCTTGCCTTGTATGGTGGCATTTGCAGTCATGTTCCCAGTAGCAATGATTGATAGTCATCACTAAAGCATACATATTCTGGAATGAGGTGGGTTTCCCTTGTTCCCGGATAGAAATAGGATCCTAGATCTGATTGGGGAGTCCCTGGTAATAGCGATAGCACAGAACACTATTATCCCAACCTAGTTGGGAGACATAGTACATAAAGTCCACATTGTAAGTGGAAATCTTGTCACTAGGCTTCATGTGGAGGTTATCCAACATGTTGGCCACTTTACCAATGGAGTTTGAGAGACCAAAGTGTTAACATAGCTCATTTACAAATAGATTCCAATTGGAGAGCCAGTCTTGGAGGATGCTCTGGTCTTCTTGGTTGAGGCCCACCTCAAACCAGTCCTGGGCTACTCCAGTAAGATAGGTCATTGCAAAGTTGATTTTTGCAATGTCCATGTTGAATTGTGCTGGATTAGCACAGAAGTATAGACAGCATTGGAACAGGAAATTATTGAGCTTGTCAGGCTTAGTGCTGCTGAAAGTGTCAGGAATGCGGACTTTAGTTTCCCTTGTATTAGTATTGGGACCAGGAGTCTGATTAAGATTAAGAGTGTTAGCAAGTCAGCTGAGTACTTTGGCCAATTGTTCATTAGTATTATTGCTCTAACAGGGTTTGAACTGTGAGCAAGTAGAAGATGTAGGTCTATTAGCTGTATTATTAGTAGTAGGATTAGTAATGGGAGCATCTTCCTAGTTAGGATCATTGTCCACAAAGATGATACTTGGGCTAGGTATAGGTGAAGCTGTTCAGCCAGGATGGACAGTACTTGATAGAGACCTTAGTGTCAAGATCGTTGATGGTGGACTTCATTTTTTATTTTCTCTTTTCACTTTATTTTATTTTTTCTTCTTTTTCTTTTATTTTCTATTTTTAGAACAACTCAGGTTAGGGTTTATCAGTTATGCTGTCACAGCAGTCATGAGTGATGGCGTAGTCACAAGACTGATCATGGGACTTGAGAGAATGGAGTAGAAGGTTCTGGAATAAAGTGACGTCATACAACATGGACAACACATGTTGACCTCATGTCATACACATGGTCATTTAGGGTAGGGTGTACAGTAGTGAGCACAGACCATGAGCAGTAGTATATAAGGTAGACTACTTTGTACTAGAAACTCTATTGAGTTCTCTTGTGTTACTCAATACAAGAGTTGTTCTATTATCCAACCCTAAGGATCTTAGTTCATAACACTTAGAGATGAATGACCTCTTTGATGAATTCGTCTTGAGTGTCATAGAGCATTTGGCGGATAAGCCAGATGGTCACTAAAATGTGAGATCATATTGAAAGGTGTTCCAAGTGGTGGGACCAGAGTTAAAGTTGAGAAAGTTACAGTAAGAGGAAGCCATTTTAGACTTTGAAGTGGAGAGGTTGTTTTGCAGACAGAACTGCAACAGAGGATTTAGCAGATGAAACTGCTCAGAAGCAACAACAGACTTGGGAGTCTGATAATACTGTCAGGTGCGGTTCACACTGGGGTGGAAGTCTGCAGAATGGACTTGTGGAATAACCTTGGCTTTAGCTTATGTGCTGTGCCATCTGTCTGCTACATAGTCGCAACTTCAGATGATGGGAAGAAGTCTGAGATGGGAGTGAGTGCTGATTGGTGTGTCGCCGTTGAACACCAGAGATTGAGTTCAATAAGAGTTATCTTCATTGATTATCAGACTAGTGAATTACAGTATAACTACTAGTCTTATATACAAATAAATATTATAGGAGATGCTTGGGGTTTTCAGTGATAAAGCTCCTATTACCCCAAGTGGAGGTTTCAGTGTTGAGACACTGATAGGAGTAACTCCATCATAGAAGACCAAGTTGAATAGGAGTATTCCTGCCATGAAAGATAGAATATCTGGAGGGTTGCAGCACTGCCATAAGACATATTGCGAGAAAGGTGGTATCACAAATAAATAGCTCACTGGTTGTGATACTTGAACTTAGTGGTGTTTCAGAGGTTCAGTATAAGGAGATAATGATGAGTAGTATCAACAAGGATAATTGATATTGTTAAGTCTGAGGTCTAATCCTCAGACACAAAAGTATATATACAAAATAGTGATGGTCCGTGCACAAGCTGTTGCCATCACATAATCAAAACTTGTACCTGATGGGAGCTGTCATCTGTCATAGCAGCTGTCAGGCTAATTTTAGAAGGTAACTAATTATGTCACTACATTGATATGTTTGTATCCCTACCAATACTTATCACTTTGAGATGTATTATATATTGTTGGAAACAAATTGATGAGCACTTTCCAATGCAAGTTCAATCGTGCGAATCTGTCCAGCTGTTCATGAGATATTAGCAGACAAAGCTTTTACAGCTACTGATGTTCTGATATCTCAGTCATTTGTTATCACTTTTGTACATCCCACATATGTGCAGATAGCCTTCATTTGGGGCTTTCTAGCACAGCTTAGTTTGTGAAAATCGGTCTACTGGTTGTGGAGATACAAGCTGAATGAAGTTTGTGACAGGTGGGCTTGTATAATTTGGAGATGATATCACTATGGGGATGTAATTTCTGGATGGGTGGACTTGCATATAACAAATAGATGATAAGATCTTCATGAAAGCTTAATTCTTCAGGATTATCTGAAAAATACCTTAGTTCTAATGAAATTATTGTTTAACCTGGTACTTTGTTGTTTATTCTTTGTTTCTTAAAGTCTATGTACTTTATATATTCAGTCTTCATGTTTCTATGCTCAAATAAGCTATTTCTAATACTTTTCTCAAGAGAAACTAACTTGTCCTAGTACTAGTTATTATTTCTTGTGGATTATAGACCTCCAAATTGACTAAAGATAGGCTTGTAAGCTTTTCTCTAAGATCATTTAGCTATAGTACAAAGATACCAAGAATAAATCTAAGTGGCTTTCTACTACTGGACTTACTCATGCTATGGTACTCTAAGTATTTAGGAATTCATTCTAATCAAGTAGAATATCAGATAGAATATTTGGTGACCTAACTATAGAATGATGAAGCTATATGGTTATAAACCTTGGTAGAACATTACTAAATAGTATAGACTCATTGGCCAATAGCTGAAAAAAGTAGATTGGTAGATGAAAGAAAGTAAGTAAGTATCTGAGAGAATATTGTGGAGATTAAGAGGGTCTGATAGTATTATAGCAAGGTATTAGTATAGAACTTGGGAGATAAGAAGACCATAGTATTGACCCAGACTTTGGTAGATACTACAAACCTAAATTTAGATAAAGCAGAAGGTTCTCTTATATCTACTCTTTCTTTTAGATTGCTATGACTTAAAGCAAGTATTAGGTTTGTAAATGTTGGACTTGACTTTTTTTAGTTTTTTTAATTTTAATTTTTCATTTTTGGGTTTCATTTTAATTTTCTTTGTTTTAGACTTAGACAAAAGAGTGTGATGTGACAATCATACAAGTCTTAGTTATAGTTACATGATTATGTGATACAAATAAGATTGTAGAAGATTCTGGAATAGATGATATCATACAATATAACAATAATATTTGCTAGAGTTGAAGACTGTAGACTTTGTTTTTCTTTCTTTTTAATTTTAATTTTAATTTTTGAACTAAGGATTAGGGTTATAGTATGATGTTATATATGATAAAGATGTGATGGCTGTCACAAGCTGGTCACAAATGTCACAGTCACATGTCATTCAATCATATGACATAAGAGAAAGAGAAGGTTTTAGAACAAATAATATTATACAATATAATACTAGTATGTTAGCTTTATAGAAAGTATATAGTAGTTATAATATACACAAAGATATTGCTTGAGTGTCTAATTTGTGTGTTCATTTTGTTCATTACCTTCAGAGTGATAGCCTCAAGTAAAGTTATATGTTGAGAGCAGTGCCTAAAGAATAGAAAAATTTCAATACAAACTCTAAATCTTTATCAAAGATAATATGAAAATGAATGCTGTGGTTGGAAAACACATAGAGTACAAATAGACATACTAGATCTGTGGATGTGATAGTATTACACAGAGATAACAATTGCTTGTTTAGTGAGCCAGTCAACAATTACCAGAACAGTATCAAACTCAGAGAATGATGGAAGTTTCTCAATAAAATCCATAAAAATAGAATTCTACAGATGTTTGAAAATCTATAGGACTTATGATGCAGGCTAGTTGTAAAGTGTGCACAGACCATGGTCTGCAGTATATAAGATAGACAACTTTATATTAAGAACTGTATCAAGTTCTCTTATATAAATTCTATACAAGGTTTTTCTTTTAACTTAATCTTAAGTTTTGAGCTGTAACAATGTTGGCTTCATGGAAAGTGTATGGATTTTGGAGTAGGTTAGTTGCAGTATGCACACAAACCATGGTTTGTAATATATAAGATAGACTAGTTTATACTTAGAACTCTATTAAGTTCTCTTGTGTTACTCAACACAAGAGTATGTCTCCTGAGAAGTACTGGTCAAAAGTTGATACTTTGGAAATCTGCTAAATAAATAAAATATGAGGCTATAGAGTTGAGATGATAAAACTCAGCCACTTGATTAGATGTAAAAATACCTACAGCATTTTCTTATGAATTTGCTTTTAGTCTAAAACTCTTCTACTTGATCAGGTATTGGTATCTTTTGTGATACCAATGGCTATCTAGAATTTTTTCTACTTTCTACTCCTTTTCTCCATCAATGATAAACAGGTTTGGAGAGGGTTAGAACATTTCCTGGAGATGGGGTTGTTAGAAACAATAATAAGCTTAACCACTGAAAATACTAAATATAGTTTTTATAATGTGGGAGAGAGTTTGAGGTAGTATAACATAGGTTCAACTTGTTTCTTTATTATATAAGATCTAAAGTGACAGTGTGACAGTTTGGCTAAAGGGCCTATTATATGGATTTCCAAGAAGTCTAGAAATATCTTATTACCAGAGCTAAACACTGGAGTGAGGGTATGTTAATGATTGTAATATCTTGCCATGTTTTTTTAAAAATTTCAGATAGCTGATCTTACTTCATCTAGTGTAGATTTTATACAATCAGTAAATTTTGAGATATTCTCCAACTTGGACTTCTTTTGATAAGATTTAAATTTTATCTGTAGTAGTTGTTTAGTATTAAGAATAGTGGTTGCTGCATAGCAGAGTGTATATAGTTGTTATACTAAAATTCTACTAATAAGAGGAGATCTTACTAATCACTGTGATATTTTTTGACAAATGTTTACAAGTACTACTTCAGCTTCTGATTCACTTATTCTATCTATTCATTTGTCTAAAGGTGTTAGGCCATGAACAAAGTAATTTTGACTCTGAGCAAATAGTATAGCTCTTTGATTATGAACTGTGGCCCTTGGTCTGAGACTACATGACTGGAAAGTGTAGAGCTTTTAAATGTGGTATAGAAAGAGCTTTACAGTGCTCTCTATAGTAACCATAGTGTGAGTAGAAATAAAGCGAGTTCTTTTAGAAACTGAGTTTACCACTATTGTTACTATATTAAACACTGTGGACTTAGGAAGTTTTACAATGAAGTTGACACTAATGGTCTTCCACCTTATATTTGACATAGGCAGCAGGTATAACTTTCCAAGTAGTAAGTGGTAAACAAGCTTAGTTTATAAGCACTGATCATAGATACTGATATATTGACTGACATACCTAGACATTTGTGGCTACCAATAGCTCTATGGTACCAACTTCAAAGTCTTTCAATGCTTAGTATGTCTAGCAATCTTTGTATTGTGATAAAGGGACATAATATCCTACTACAAGTTTGAGACATTGGAGACATAGATCTTTTCTTGAAAAAGAAACAATCCATCCATCTCTGACCATTTTGAAGATTTTCTAGTTATGTAGGCCACTAGTTCTTTTTATTGACCTGTTTTATTTCTCTAACAGATATCTACAAAAAAACTATGTTCCTCTCTTTTAAATACCAGTTCTTCTAGTATATATACTACTAAATACTCTAGTTTGAGTAATACAACATTATCATTATGATATAAGCCATTATAGTGCATTCAGTTTACCTATAGATGTTATGATCTCAAGACTTTAGAGTGGGTCAAGAAAAGAAACCTTGTATGAGGTTTACATAAAAGAACTCAATAGAGAACTCTGTACAAGATTGTCTACCTTATATACCTAAGACTCATGGTCTATGCTAGCTATTTCTATCCTACTCTAAACAGCCATGTGTATACCTCAAGGTCAACATGTGTTAAGTACATTGTATGATGTTATTCTTTTAGAATCTTCTATGTCCTTCACTGTGTCTTGTGACTGTCACAGTCACCATGTCATCTGATGTAACTGATATATGACTGAGTGATGTTGTTACTAACCCTAACTCTAAGTTCTAAAGATAGAAAAATGGAAAATAAATTGAAAAGAAAAAGAAAAAGAAAAAGAAAATAAGAAACAACTAAGTCCACTCTTTGCATTTACTTACAGTAGTTCAAAAAGGTATTGAAGTCTTCTTTAGTAATACCAATTCAAATCTTCAGACATGTAGGAGAATAGTAGAAATACTATCTTTAACTTGATTATAACAAAAGGCCTTTGAGAGATGTTGGAAAGAAGTAGCTGTTATTTGGAGATTAAGAGGTGAGAGTTCTAGTATTATGCCAAAAAACACTTTTTCATAAAAGAACATACTCTTATTAGGTTTTTAAGTATATAAGACCTCTTTAAACATATTAGCAAGAAGACTTTATACTTCTAGATGATACCTCAAGCACTCTTAAACTAGCTATGAAGAATAGGTATTTGCAAGCATAGCTAAGATCTTTACAGATGTCTGGATAAGAAAAAAAGACAGAAACATAAGTGATCAGAAATAGGAGGTTCTAGATATAGGATTATGAGTAGAAACAGCTAGTAGAAACAACTAAAAAAAAGAAAATCAGCACTTGTGAGCAGGAAAAGATTATTAGACCAGTGTTAAGTTGAGAATAGAGAGAAGACTATATACTCCCAAAACCTCAGAAAGCTTTCTTATTGTTTTAGTCTTTATTTCCATTCTCTATATTTTTAGACTAATATTTCTTAAATATGCAATTTTAGTACTAAGCTTTCACTTTTGGACAAGTTTTAGAGAGTTCTAGTAGTCTAGGAAAGGTTGGTAAGGTAAATATCAGTTGATATTATTAACCATAAGATTCAACTTAAGGGATGCCTTTGAAGTGTATCATCTGGAATGAATAGTATTGTTATAGACTCTTAAAGAGTTATGTAATCTATTCACTAGATTTTTCAAGAGAACTTGTTACACAATATAAGGTTTACTGTTCAGGAGTATGTTAGCAAGAGAATATGTTTGCAATTAGATATTCTTTATACATTCTTTTTAGCACATAGTTAAGAACTAGTATTGTATAGTTCTTGTTATACCTTAGTGACAACCTCTTTTCTACTTGATATCTATCATTGAGAGCCTACTGCAAGAGGACTTTCAGTTTGCAATTGTATTTTATCACAACAATTTAAATTTCATTATTTCTCTCTCTCAGGCAGAAATTTCTATAGAGACAAAAACTAAAGACCAATAGATCTCTGAAGCTACTTGAGCTGGTAAAACCATATCCCTTGATAATCCAGAAAGATTTCTATCAAGGAGAAGTAACTATGGGCAACTGAATCTTAATTTTAATTTGTTTCTCTAATTCAGAACTCCAACCCTTAATTCTCCAAGTGATAAGAAGCCAAAATCTTTTTATCAACAACTAAAACCAATTATTTGGTCCAGTATTTTCTGAACATTTTGACATTTTACAAATGCTAGCTAGAATCAAGGAGCTTGCTTTTAAGCAAGAATTCTTTATTCTGATATTTTCATTACTAGTGAAATCTTTGACATCTCAATTATTAATCTTTCTCCATTCTCAAAATAATAACAGAAAGGCCAGGATGTTTTCAAAACCTAACATACTAATGCCCTTAAGCTCAAATACTCTGAAATAAAATAAATAGCTGAAGATACTTTGAGGTTTTCTGAGAATTCTAAAACAACTATTTAAGGTAATAGGCACCACTAATTTAGTAAATAAACTGAATTGGTTAGTATTCTATGTTGAACCAGATATCTGTGACAAGTGGTCTAGCCTTGAGAAGTTTGAAGTTAGTAGCTAGGAGTAGTTTTTAGATAGACTAAAGCTCAAGTTCTCTAGGCTCATGAACAAGAAACAAAATACTATAAATCAGCTAAGAAAGCTAACTCATAAGCACCAGAAAATATTGATGCTAGAAGAAAATTGTCTCTTAGTTTTTAAAAGATATTTCATGTATATTACTCAGAAGTGTCTGAAGCTACTTGCTATTACTAGAAATAGAAAGCTAGTAGAGCTTTTTGTGAGAAGCTTGAATACAACATTCCAGGATACTCTGAATTTATAACTGAGTTTACTAAGGAAAGTCAAGATTGATGAGTTTAGAAGAAGTAGGATAGAAAACCTTTATAATATCAAGCATATTATCCAGAAAGCAGTAGAGCTTATTAGTGAAAAGACTATTACTTGAGCTCTGAAGCAAACTTTAGTAGTCATGTCTAGAAAACCCAGAGTCAATTCAGACTTAAAGCACTAGTTATGTTCTCTAAAGAAAAGGTTGTTTAGAAAGTAAAATTATCTCCTGATATAGAGAGCTTACAGTAGAAGATGAACATATTAAAGATTATGTATGAGAAATGAAAAAGGGTTAGAAAAAGTATAAACAAATGGTTCAAAGCATCCTGAATAATATGAACAAAGTTAGAGAGTACTTATAAAAGAGTATTCAATGAGTGTGCCAAGGTTTCAGCCTGGTGCAAATATAGGTATACTCTCTCATAAATACCTTAAAAATGCTTTTATTGCTTTGAGACTAACTATCTGTTTTTATTCTGCTCTATTAAAACTAAAGATAAAAAGAAAGGTTATATTTCAGTAAATAAATTTACAATACAATTTGCAAATAGAAAACCAATTCCTATAGAAAAAAACCTATTAATAAAGGAATATGTGAAAACCCATATACTAGCATTAATAGTAGTTATGATATGGGGAGACACAGAACTCAAGAATTGTGAATACTTAGATTAACAACTAAACACAGGCTGTGTAGTCCCTTTTCCAGCCAACATTATGACTTAGATATAGTAGGCTAGAATAAGTGGAAAGGAGTTATAATTGCAAGAGCTAAAGCAGCTCTTGGAAAAGGTCCAAAGTTTAGAAGTTTTACTACAGAATATAACTATAGAAAAGCCACAGCCTAAGGCTGAGAATAAGGACATAAAGATATATCTTCACTGAATGGCTACTGGATATTCACAGACTAGATCAGAGGAGGCAGCTAAGATAAGACTGGGTTTTTAGAAAAGCTGATGAAGAGCACCAGATCTTGAAAGATAGTTTGCTTTCAGAGATTACTGAGCTTAGAGGACAAGAAAGAGAATCTGGAGATAAAAATAACTCTACCTCTAGCAGTAGAAAGAAGTGTTGGCTGCTTATAAAAGAACAAGCAGGAATACCAGTACAAGTTTCTATACAGAAGAGTGCCAGAAATGACTGCAGCTACAGATCATTTTCCCTATGCCAGTCACATACTACAGAAAATTTCAGAGAAAAGTCTTGATAGAAGAAGAGGTTAATTCAAATGAAATATTGAAAAGAATACTAGAAGAAGAAATAAAAATGACCTCCAAAGAACTATAGATAGTTGCAGCAACTCCTAAATTGTGAGTAGTACTAAATAAAGTGCTGACTAGCAAACAAAAAAAAGAGAATCTTGGTAAAAGTGCTCAAGGAAGTACTTGTAAGCAGCTGGCCCCTATTTCAATGGAAAAAGTGGTCTTGATAACCAACCTGGAGAAACTAGAAAGAATTCAAGAGACTATCAATATAAAAAATAGAAAGACTGGAACTCTGGACCATTAACAATCTGGTTTTATAGTTTTTGGATAAGCTGGTTTTTAAAAAACAATAGTACCAGATCTTTGCTATAAAAGAAAATAAATGAGGAGAGGTAGCTTTAGATATGGCCTATTTTAGAGTTATTCTGGTGTTTATGGATGGGGTATATGAAAAAAAGACATTACTAGATAACAGGTTCCAGATAGTATTTATGAGTAGAGATACTGCCATTGCAAGCAAAATTACCTGGGATATGAGTCTCAGTATCCAGATGCAGAGTGCAAATGGGAGCCTTTTGCAGATGTGTAGACTAGTAAAAAATATGCCATTCACACTTAAAGAAGTGACAATATTGTTACAGATATAGATTATGGAAGAAGCACCTTACTAGATTTTGCTTGAAAGATTCTTTGACATTATAACTAAGAGTTGAGTAGTTAATGATAAGGAAGGAAGCCAGACTATCAACATTACCTGTCTAAATATAGAAATGAAGATAGTGCTCTCTACCTATAAGAGTGAGACTTTTCCCAGAAGAATGGATATGGCTTCAAAAAAGGAGAGCCATTCATTAGAGAAGTGCTACTAGTACAGGTGGATAAGCTCTTAAGAAATGAGATTCAACTATTGTGTCTATAGCAGTCAACAGAAATACTAGAAAAAAAGCAACACAACTTTGGAATAGTATGTCAGTTAACTAGAAACTTTTCAGTATAGATCATGGCCAGTAGAAGCAGTGGTCAAGATAGAGAACAAGTATCTACAAAAAGAAAGTGTTGTTTGTTCTGCAAAAAAGTACAAGCTGGTAGTGTTAAAAGTAAGATCTATTCTCAGTGCTCTTCCTAGTAGGTTTAGAATTGTTCAAAATATACAAGACAATCCTTTGGAAGTAATTCTAGAGCTGCTGAAGCAGTGAGTTTATGCCAAAAAAATGATACTTACTTAAAAGAAGAGAAAAAATGAATAAAGTCTTCACATAGAATGATTCTGTCATATGCAAGTCAACCTGTCCAGAAACAATGTCCCCACGGTGAAACCACTTCAGAACCATACAAGCCCACCTTCCACAGTGGCCACCTTTTCTGCAACATGTCTCATGGCGGTGCTGCAACTCTCCAGATATTCCGTCTTCCACGGCGGAGATACTCCTATTCAACTCAGTCTTCCATGATGGAGTTGCTCCTGTCAGTGTCTCAACACTGAAACCTCTGCTTGGGGTAATAGGGGTTTTACCACTGAAACCCCGAGCATCTCC
>Ga0157364_1003696_pt1 | contig 14936 bp, 9 predicted proteins | sample AttsexASBM2_FD_111476 | JGI IMG/M metagenome (GOLD analysis project Ga0157364, IMG submission 111476) | Fungus gardens microbial communities from leaf cutter ant in Ribeirão Preto, State of São Paulo, Brazil - Atta sexdens ASBM2 | ecosystem: Host-associated > Fungi > Mycelium > Unclassified ... | reverse complement strand
TACTTGTGTTTATTTTGGTTATTATAAAAAGTTATTATATGAAAACACAGGTTCATAATTTCATTTTTTAAAAGAGAGTTTATGAGGCTCACAATCAGTAAAGCATGCGATCTTGATCTTGTAGTACAGATTGTAGATAAAAATTCAGTTGAAGCTCACTTGTCAGAATGCAAAAGGAACGTATTCCTAATATACGTAAGTATCAACTGAATTATGACGTCATAAGTAAGAAGCGGTGTAAATGAAAAGCAACTATATATTGAAAAAGTACATATGAGTACAATAAAGCATGTGTTGGATGAAATATACCATTTACTTGTCGTGCATTTACTTTGCTAACATCGGCAGAAACGTCGAAGTCGCGAGGATAGCTGGAAAAGCCGATAAGAAAAATCGTCAATTGCCCGGCCAGTGCGATCGGACAGTATCGAAAGTATCGCTCGGGTCATTCGCGCTCGACGAGACGAAGTCGCTTGTATCTTCGCGCTTCTATATGACCCTGATATATTGGCATGGTGGATGCTTCCACCTGGTCCAATAGAACTTCCCGGGGTGGCACGGATAGTCGCTTGTCAGAAGCGATTTAAGTAACGCGATGAGTCGAGAGAGAAGCGATGTGAAAAAAGGCAGAAACACGCATTGCCACGACCGTCCAGAAAAGTAATCTTAAAAAACATGCGTATATTTATATTTTCTTATCCATTTGTTAAAATTTTGTAAGAAACAGATTTTATATTACATTTTATATTACAGCTATTAAAGTTTGTTAAATTTTTATGGTTAGATTGCGAGAAGTTTTTAAAGAATTTTACGAGTATTTTTAGAATGATGCGCGCGGAATAAAGTTAAGTTTTTTTCTTCAACGCATACGTACGTTTTCATATTTTTTGTTACTTAATGTAAGAAAAATCTTCTCGAAAAAGTAGGATCTTCAAATTAAAACGCGTGAATACTGCTTATATTTTCTTATCTATTTGTTATTATTTTATAAGACATATATACATTTTATCGAAGATTTTATATTACAACTGTTAGTTTGTTAAATTTTTATAATTAGATTTTTACAATTAGATTACGAGTTTTCGAAGAATTTCGTTTTAGAATGATAATGCGCGTATTGAAGTCGTATTGTCTTTTCTTTGTATGCTGCTTGCATAATATACACGTACGATCGCTTTCGTATTTTTCGTCGCTTAATATAAGCAATCTTTCTCTCATTCTGCTCTATTTACATAACTAAGATAACCAAACCATCTCGGTAGGAAGAACTTACTACAAAGTCATGCGAACTTTCGCAATGAATACATTTACTAAACTAAGAAAAATTTCTGATTGAAAATGAACAAACCAGAAGATTCTAATCATATTAATCAGAATTACTTTGACTAGAACTGTAACATATTCAAAATTCTGAGATTTGTCTGTGATTTTCAACCAGAATTCCAATTAAAGCAATCAGACTCTTTCCAGTACACAACAATTGTAATTAACAGTGTAATGTAATCTTTCGATGCATTTGCAAAGCGATTTCTGATGGTGAATTCGGTCACTTGCACTGAAATTAATATATATTAAAAAGGTTGCTTTATAAAGTATTTAAATGCAGGTACTTAATCAACTTTGACAATGAAATAATACATGTATATTTTGTTAAACGTGATAATATCATTATTGGGTATTTAATTCTCGACTATAGCAACGGATCATCTGAACTCCAAGAGAAAATTTTTGGGCAATTATATGATTAATAAGATTTTAAATTATAGGTAAAAAAGATTAAACCTTTCTCTATCAATCGTCTGAAAAAGAAATATTCATTTTGATTAAGCTAATATAGTTCCTCTTTATTTCTTTTGTTGAAAATGTATGTATCTAATTCAAATATAATATGTTTGATTTAAAATATACGTATATTTTTTATCAAAAGAAATAAAATAATTTTGTAAATAGAATAATTTTTTAACAGTATAAGATGGTTTACTTGCATTTTGTACTTTAAACAGTATAAGATGATTTAAAATTTACAATTACATAAATATAATTTTCATAGCTATAGTTGAGAGTTAATCATGTAAAATATTATTGTTTTTTAATACATTTGTTAATTTAATACACTTACAGCAGCTTTTATTGTGTACTAATTTAGTGCAATGCAAATGAAGAAATGTAGATCGAATTCGCTTTATGAGTTATTCGTATTTTCTTGGCATTATTTCCCTATGTCGTGCTAAAAAAAAGAAGGGTCAATAAAGAGTCGAAAAAAAGAAGTCATAAAGAAATCTCGAGTCACTCGGCGTTTTGCCACATGACGGCAAAAGGAGATCATAATTCCGAGAAAAGAGCGCGGGTGGAAAAGATAATATTTCGGAAGTTCTCTCGAGGGGCGAACTTGCTAAAGTCACGCTTACACGTGTGGTTCGGTGGTGGAATATACGGCTCTCGAAGACAATGAGAAGTTGGGTGAAAAATAATTGCGCGAGCGGACGGGTACGAGCGTCGAGGCCGAAACAAAAGTTTGCAGGCATTTTTCTTTCTTTTCGGCGGAAACTGGGTGTAAGAGATAGGAAGCGCGCCGTTGAGTCGCGGAACCAAGTCCGCAATGCGTGCCGCATCGATTTTCCCGTTACCGGGCGGACGTTGGGAGGCGTATCGATGACCCTTTATTCCGGTTAAATACAAGATGTTCGCAAACGCATACAACAGAAACACTTCAGTCAATCTATAGTTGATTTGTTCGCAAAAAATATGTATAAAAAAAGATAGAGATACAGTTAAACGATGTCTAGATGATAAACAATTAACGTAGCGAAATGCAAATAAATTATTTAACCTCGTGATTTGAAATTCTACACATACTGACACGTTTCCGTGATCAAACCGATACGCCGCGAGTGATTCGAAAATAAAGTGAACACATTATATTATTCTAATTTCCAATTGCATTTACACGAACCAAAATAAATGTAGCCTTTGAAATTCAATGTTAAATGTTGATATCCTATTACGATTCATTCCATTCAATCAATAGTGCTATTTATTCACGCGCCTGACTAATGGATAATGCTCGTTTGAAATCGCATTTGATCAGAAAAGCTCGTTTAAAATCGCATTTGATCAGAAAAGTTCCATTTAATGAAGATTAATTGAAGGACAATAGTTTGAACACAGATTTATTCTTTATTATTTTTTATTTTATTTTTATTTTATATATATATATATATATATATATATATATATATATTTAGTTGTCATAAAATTATAAATTTTAAGATACGTTAATGAATTTAAGAAGATACTATTTGGCTGTGATTAAGTAACGTACAAATAATATTAATATTGATTCTTTATTACAATTTACAATAAATGATAAATTAACACAAGGCCTTTTATAAAATATATGTATTAAAAATGTTAATTCTGTTATACAAAAATTCTATTAAATTTAGATAACAGTCTATTGATATTCTTCTCGATGATAGCTTCAATAGCTTGTGATAATATTTCCTCTATTTCTTTACAATGTAACTTTGATTCCTTTAGGGCAATGATTAACCAGGTTATATGTCCGTGGTGGATTTGAAATCAAACACGATTTCACGCGAGCCATTACGCGGCATTCATCATCTTCCAAAATGTAACTCGGGCACAATTATTGTCCGATTCGGGCAAAATCACCGGCAACTACAATGATGCCAAGCTCGGGTCACCCACCTCTCTCTCCCTTCCTAATATTACTCCCTAATAATACGAATTATTGGATGAAACACCCGTTTTATTACGCCGCGTATACACACGCGAGCGAAATCCCTGTCGACTACGACCGAGTGTCGTGACCGAATATCGTACCAGGCATCGCGTGGCTTTGCGCAAAAATTAATCAAATGAAAATGAAAGGAATTTAAATTGAAGTCACATCAAATAACACAGAAGAATAATGTTTAATTTTTTCTTTAATCTTTCAATTTCTTGAAGTTATATAAGATGTCAATCGCAATCTCTATTACTTTATAAGTTATGTTTCTATATCGAAAACATGGGAATTTATTATTTTGCAGTATTCTCTCTCCAATTTGTTTACATTGCATTTTTTTATAAATAAATTAATAAAATCAGAAATATGTTTGTATATAAATAAAATTAATCTAAAATTAAAGAATATAATTTTATCATCTATTTTCTTTCCCGAAGCTCAATTTGCTGATAATTTCTTCAATGAATTGAAATGTCTAGGTGTCTCGAGATTTCGTTGACAAAAGGTCAATGCTGACTCAAGAATTTGTAGTGAATAGAATCCAGCGGAATTTTTTTCTGTAATGCATAAAATAGATGCGGTCACGCTCTGAATTTCTGACTCCGTAAAATGAGATGAACGCAGCATCATTGCCCGTCCGACGCCCGAATTCGGAAAGATGAAACGAATTCGAATTTCGTTCATTCCACGTGGCTGGCCGGAGTCGAGAATTGAATTCCAGGCGCGATTGAAATCCAATTCGAAGTCCGTGGTTGTCCGCGAGCCCTCTCCCATATCCTCATCCTGATCTCCAAACTCTGTGGGAAACTTCACGCCGTAGTCAATGCGATCATTTCCTTCCTTGCCTCTTCATTTTCAAACTATCTTTTTCTTGGCATTGATGAATACAATCTCGATCTTTTTTTTCAAATACTGGAAAAATTCTCAAATTCTGGCACGATCCGATGGAGGCAGGTGCTTGCTTGTATTTTCGTATACAATACGCTTTATCACAAGACGGTCAAAAGAAAAATTTCAGAGCTACGAAAAGTGCAATTTTCAATTTTTTATTTTTAGGAAATAGAAACTTTTAGCAACGAAGCGTCGCTCGCCTCTCTCGACTCGTCCGCGGCGCTACGCTCAATTTACGCGTCGCGCATATAACTGTGGACACAAGCGCACGCGAAATTTCGCGACAGCGACAAGTGATAGACATCGAGAGAAATTAATCATTAACTAGATCGTGAATTAAATGTCGGCGAGAATGCGCTTCGACAACAGTGCGACGGAATTGGAACTCGACGAGCCGTAGATCCTAATCGACGATTTTGCTAAGCGCAAGCGTAAGAGATTAAGATGAAAAAAAAAGTGAACGCAGAAGAAGAAATCCGTAATCGCAGTGATATCGTTAGAATAGATAGGTATATTATTGTACATACTATGATATTACGATGTTTACTAAATAAAAATGTTGAAAGGAAGTGGAGTGGTGGCCTGCTCTTTTGGGCGGAGCTTGTAGAGCCGCATGTACATAACGTATCCTACAAAAAAATAAATGCTCCCTCTGATAAGTCTTCATCAATCTCTTCATTGACGGAATGTTAATTCTGTTTCACGATAGATACACAGTTTACCGTTTTTTAATCTATTATAATTTACAATCCATGCCTTATTTAAAAATTTTGCTATAAACTCTTTTTCAAACATACTAATTCTCCAGAGCTGACGATTAGCACATTCAATTCATATTCTTTAGGTTACGTCTGTAAAAAAGGAAGATTAATAAGACCGTTTTTGGATCTTCTACTGATTTTAATTAAACAATTTTTTGTATTGCATAATCATTAGAGGAGTATTAAAAATAATCATTATGAGAGAAAAAAATTCTCGACTCATAAAGCTCTAATTAATTATTAATTTAGATGTATCATTTTGTTTAAAAAAATTGTTTAACGGAAATCTATAGTCCACAAAGTCTTTTTGACTCTCCTCCTTTGAATTGTCTTTATTAAAACAAATAGTATTCATGAGTTATGTGATTTTGGTTCATTGAAATGAATTACCTTTTAATCAACATAAATTAAATGAGTCCCACAAACTCAGTGTCAGTAACTGTGTTATAAATTTTGACGTCAGCTCCGGAAGATTAAACTAAGAAAACAAATATTTAAAGCATCCTTTAATGAAAAAAATTAGAAACTTTTTTCATTAGATTTACTTTTATTACATTGATGTATATATACTAATGTTTAATATATAATGATTACAAAGTGCAATACAGTATTTTTTCATTATTATTTATATTAAATTAATAATTTGAGATTTATTCAATATTCTTTTCATGTAAATATGCGACAAAGAAGCGACAGAAGTTTGTTACAAAAGTGATATCGTAACACCTTTGGAGACGATTGGTTTGAGAAGTTTCCTTTGTTAGAATCTTCACCTTTGAGGACATCTTAACGCAGTCGCGGAAACGACCGGATTCTCCGAGAAATCCTTTTGCGACTTCAGATCCACGTCTTCTTTATCCCCGACAGCTGGAAATCTTTTATCAAGAATGCTCCTCTTTCGCCAGTGATAAGTAAGGAGCTTCAAGGGACTCCGTCAAGCGGTATCTCCAACACCATTTCACCAGGCAGCCGTATTCGAAAAACACTGGATAGCGAATTAAGGCCGTGGAAAAGTAAACGCGGACATCAAAATCCAGGTAAAGCTCCCACGCATTATTCATGTATCCGTCGTGACGCTCTTTCTTTTGACTCTTTACTTACTCGAATATACTAACAGTCAAATGCGTGGAAAGCTGATTCTTTGTACAATTGAGAGTATTAACGTCATTCGGAATGCTCGCATCCATAAAAGGATAAAAGGACTTTATAGGGATCCATCGATTTTCTTCGTTCCTTCATGAAATAAAACAACTGAGTTGTACCATTAATTGCGCGAGCGAAAAAGAAAAAAAATTAAAAGATAAAAAGAACCAAATCTAAATAAAAAAAGATCCTCTTTAGAGAAATTTGACTATAAAACGGAAATATTTTACAATGAAGTTGAATAGTTTGTTAAATAAACGTTCAAAGAAATGTATGTCGTGTAGACAATACGTAGAAAAGGAAATTTAATAATTCTCGAGAAGGTTAATTAATGTTATTAAAGACATTGGAGGCAGTGCAGTATTTACAAAGCTTTGTACAAATAGAGAGATCAATTATTTTTTGGCATATATATTTCTCCACTAATTCATTTAGTATAGAAACAAAAGAAGGGTAAAATATAAAGTTTCTGGGAAATGTATGTGCAATTAAATCACAAAGATTCTCAGGAAATTAAATGATATAAATGTATCTCATGGGAATATATAAATAATAAAGCTCCGGGATATGAGTATCTTCCTTTGATGCAAGAAAAATTTAAATGATATGAAACACCCGTCATCTGCTAATTGAGGTCGCTCCAAGAGAAGTGTTCAAACGGCATATTGAATGCAAAATACGTTTCGCAATTCCTTTACAAACGGTTTATTTTTCCCTTTAAAGGGCAACTTATTACTTGCTTTAAATTAACTTTTGTTCAAAAAGGTTTGTCATTATTGATTTTTCAAACGTAGCAGAAATAAATCAACATTACCGATAAATAAGAAGGAAAAACGCGGCGTAAAAGGTGAATAAACGTATTGCAGGAACTTTTAATATTTCGCAACAAAAAACGCTCGAACTTTTTCTCATTTTATTAGTTCTCGTTTGTCAGGAAATTTTCCAGAGCTAATTTAGTTCTTCCGTGAAAACGAGTGACTACGTTGCGAACAAAGCGCATTTTACATACGACTGACATAATCGTTGCCCTTTTCCAGCAATTTTCACCAGCAGAATCGATATATAACTGTAAGATTATGAAAATTAAATATTTAACTATAGTACAGTTCGCCAAGTTTTAATAACCGTGCACTGGCGTTGCTCCAAATTAAGGGTAACTGGCCACTGGTGGGACATCTTCTTAAAAAGTTTTTGTCGCATTGAAAATTTCAGCGCTTGTTGCACTCCTCTTTATCAAAAAGAGAGAAAAAGAAATAAGCATACCGAATGCCGCAATTTATTCATTAAAATGTTTTGAACACTTATACTATAAAAAGTAATTCATATCTACCACGAAAATTTCATAATAATTTGAATGTATAAAATTATTTAATTTATGTCCATTATTTTACACACACGCACATATTGTACATAAATTTATTTAATTAATAAAGTAAGCTTTATAAAAATGGGTACTTTTTGCCTATTAAATTTAAATATAAGATATAAATTGTATAAACGATATCGATACAATTATCAATACAATTATCGATATTGAAAGCTTATAGAATATTAAAAATATAAAATGGAATATTATTCATTCTTTTTTCTGTTACTTATAATCTTATTTTACTCATCGTTCTATGCATCTTCTCTTAGTACTCATTAGTATTTCAGTTTACTTATCTCTGTCTTGTTGTCTTACATTTCGCAAACATCCTCAATTTCTCTCCCAATTTGCGAGAGACAGCCAAATCGGCTGCGATCAATCACTCTACATTCATCCACTTGTAGATGCTCGACTCAACGAAATGCAACGCGATATCCCTTTACAGTTAATGAGCGTCTGCCCGAAGCTTCCTAACAGTGTGTCGAGTTTCAACATTTCTCAAAAAGTGATAGACATTTCTTCACAGTGAAACACCTAAGAAGCAAACTCGCGAGATGCTACGTTGTTTTGTGAATTCCGCTGGTAAAGTGCTTATGTTCCGGACACGGCAATTCGCCGAATGCGCCACAAAGGCGTGCGGCGAGTTCTGAATGTGTGGATGTAACACGAAATACAACCGCGAAAATTGTTACATAGCCAGCCAACTATGACAACAAGACAAAGCAAACGTAGAGTGGCACGTGCCTTTAGGCAATCACTTTAGAGCGTTACTGCAAAACAAAAAAGATATTAAACGTGACGTGCTACTAATTGCATTAAAATAGCATTTCCATAAATTGGCCCATTTTACAATTGCTATACTAAAAAGAAGAAATTATGTCTCTGTAAGAAGTACGATAATATGACTCAATAACTAGAAATGATTCAACTAGAAATTGCATATTCTTTTAATTTTTTGAAATAATTTTTTATAAATATTTAAAAAATATAGAGTAATACATGTTATTAAAAAATTTGAAAAAGATGTTTAATGAGCAATTAATTCTTTGACGTTTTAAAAATATTCACTTGATATAATTATTTGCTATAATAATATTGTCATTATAATATTTTATCGTGTTATTAACTTGATATTCTAATGCTCGGTCGCTCAACTTATCGGCTCATTAACTCACCATACCAATAATCTTATTTTCAGGCAGCTCTCCGAAATTCTGCATAATTTATACAGCAAGGAAGAATTAATAAAATCAATTTTATGAAAAATATTTCAGTTGATTAGAAGAGAATAAACAAATTTATTCGATCAAACAGTAAACACAATTATTACCTTTTAATGTGTAATGAAGTAATCTGTCATAAAATATCTTATAACGACAACATGATAATAATAATGATAATAATCGCGTTAAGATTATATACGTAATTATATACTAATATAATAATAATTATATAGTAATAAGAATAACAATATGTTCATTTATTATGTTCATTTATTCATTTCAACATGAATCTTCTAAGAATGTCATTAAATTAAAAATATTGTACCGATGTAAAACTGCAGTGCTTTAATTCCTTTTTTGCTCTTGAAAGCAAAAACTTTTCTTCTCAATGAAAAAATTTTCTGAGCTTCTTCAAGTTTTTCGATTTTCTGAAAAAGCAGATTCTAATGCAGCGAATCGATTTTCCAGTGCAGAGACATCATCAACAATATGCGTTCCACTGCGGGATTATCTTCCCCTCCTCTCTGCTTCCTCTTTTCGGATTGATGCAAAAAAAATTTCAATTATCGTGGAGGATAGCAACATCGGAAATGCAATGTTCGATCAAGACGATAATACGCATACATTTGATCGTAATCTTCTTCATTTAGACGATTTTATCGCTTTGCGATGCGGCAATTGAAGAACGAGGATACGCTTGTCCCAGTTTCGCGGTTAACTAAAATATCAGTCCAACGTGGTAGAAGCAACATTACCACGACGCTCCGTTTCGCGTACATGCTTCGAATATCTCGCTATTTGCGCTTCGGACTTTACGGCTCCCGTGTGAAACGGTCGGGGCTAAGGACACAAGGGAAGAAAAGAGATGGAAGGCGTTGGCGCGCGGACGGTGCACGAAGAGTTAAACAGAGAGGTGGATACTAACGTCGCTGTAAAACGGCACGTTTGTACTCGCGAAGATGTATGACCGAAAGAGAGAGAAAAAGAGAGAAAAAACGGAGGTAAAGCGAGATAGAGAGAGAATGTGGACGTGCACGAGAATCGGTTAGAAAAGAGCGAAAGGAGTCGAAAAGGGAAGAGAAGAGAGGTTGGATGGGACGGGCTAGCGTTTTATAGCTCAGTCTAGATGGTCTGGAACGTGGGGAGAGAAATAAAAAGGATAGGGAAACTCTATGTCGGGACCGCGCTCATCCTAGATGCCTGTTGTGCTGATACGCTTTTTCCATTAAAATCCGTTCCTAACACCCCCACGGGCAAAATGTACTCTGGGATGAGGGCGACACATACGATCCGAAGTATGTGAACGGGGGCGGGTGCTCACGCACCCGCGATAAACCTGTGATAGTTAACCGACCGAGATTCTCGTTCCGTCGTTGGGGAGCCACACGATTTATCGCAACGAAGATACAGTTCGTAGAAGAGTGTCCCGATTTGGCGACGTGGGCAGAAGCGGAACATTATACGACGAGAAAATTCACCGCGATATGATCACAAGCTGATTAGGCCGTTAGCGAGGAAACTTTAGCTCCCAAGACTTCCACTTCATTAACCCGAATGCGACGCGGCGCCGCGTTTGCATAAGTTCCCTCACGAAACTATTAAAATCATTTCACTTCTCTTTCGTGTATCCCAATGAAGAGATATAACCTATTCATTCTAAATCTTCAACGCCTTAATTACTTTAATCGTAATTTGGAGTCTCTCGAGACTGTAATACACGAGACTGTATACGAAACTGTGATGCTTTTCTGCTTCGCAGCAGCGAACATGCGAACACGCATTGCAAAAAAATTGATAAGATCAGCATGTTATCTCATTTCAAGTAGATATTTGTATAACATGATTAAATAATTTACATATTTTAACATTATTACTTTTAAGTTTTATGTTACTTGAAAAATCTCATCTCGTATTTTAGCTACAATGAAAAAGCAATAAAAGAGCAAAGTCCTTGAATATTATAACGACGATCAAATTCTTTTCTCGCAAATTAATTATTTTTCAGAGTTCTTGTTACGTTCTTAAAAAAATAATACTTAACATTTTAATTCTTAAATTACAGCATATTATATCCATACAAATTTAATCTTAGTACACGATTGGCTCATTTCTTTTCGTGTTCTGTGCATTTTTTTTTTGGAAATTTTAACATTTAGCTAAATAACGATCTCTATCCAACTTTTTTTTAATATACAACTTTACAAATGTTTTCTAAAGATGTTAAAGTATATTAAAACAAACTTAATAATTTTTGTATATTTAATAAATTAATCTGGGGCACAGACGACCCGTCATGTGTAATAAAGAACTGGAAAATTATCATGTGTACTAAGATTTAGAATAAACTGGAATATAACTATAGTTTTTTAAAATGCAAAAAAATATACTTTTGTTTTTATTTTTATGTTATATAAAAATATTACATAACATTCATACAAAACTGTTGTTTCAAATAGTAATACGTACATAAACTATTGTAAATATTGATTATTTTTTAGAATAACTACAAAAATGCATTATTTAACAATTATTGGAGAAATTGCATGGCATTTCTTCGTATAGTCACCATAATATCCGAATTTATCTCAATATTCGTCTCTCGTATGGTAATATTTAACAGTATTATTTTTATGTTTGCAAAAAGTCTCATCTCGTGTGCTTTAGCTAAATGTAAAAAAAAAAAATATATAAAAAGGCAAAATCTTTGATTATTATAACGGTACTTAAATTCTTTTTATCAAGAATTAATTTTACAGAGCTTTTAATTATTCTTAATGATAATATACTATTAATGCTTTGTATCTACAGCATATCCATGCGAATTTTGTTGTAATATTCGTCTCTTGCAGTTATGGTAATATTTAACAGTATTAACTTTATGTTGCTTGCAAAAAGTCTCATCTCGTATTTTAGCTAAATATAAAAGTAAAAAGGCAAATTTAAATGTTACATAACGACGCTCAATTTTTGTTCTAGAAAATTAATGCTTTTGCAGAGCTTTTTAATACTCTTAATAGTAACATATGTAGGTACTATTAATAACACTGTAATTTTTAATCATCTGCCAGCAATGTTGCACTTTAAAGGTACATCGATTTTTTTATTGTGAATTCTGATAGATAAATTTAAATCAGTAAAAAATAAGTAAAATACAATTCAACTTTTATGAAAGTCAAAATTCGTTATTAAAACTTTCATAAACACGTAAAAATTTTTTCGAATTTTTGTACAATCCAAAACAATATAAAAATCTGCATTGAAGTTCGAGATTAAATTATAAGTAGCATATTATATTCACATGCGTATCTTGTTTTAATATCTGTTTCTTACAGTTAAAGTAATAATTATATTTCGCATGACGTAAATATACTATTGAATTAAAGTAGACAAAACTTGAAACCAAGCGTAAGTAGAAACAATGATTTATAACGAGTAGGTGAATCTAAACAGGATATACAAAAGCAATATCACAGAGAATAGTTTATAACCTTGCCGCACTAAACCGCTATAGCTTTCTCGTATATACCATCACTGCCCATTTCATAGATGAACGTTTACGTGTACCCTATATCTCATTCTCTACGCTTGCAGCATTACTGATAGGCTATAAATAAATAATGCTATATAAGTGATATGATAGAGATAAATGGACAAGGATGAAATAGACTCACGAAAACAGCAATCAAAGTAGATCGATTCAAGTCGTAAAATGGCGTATGTGATTCAGATTGACTTTTTAGATTGAACCTTGACGGCCAGTTATCATCATAAACGATTATATCGATGGCAATATTATTATTTAGCATTCTTTTACCTTTTTAAAATTTCTTTATTAATTTAACAACAGTTGCAATTTATTTATTTTTTCTTAATGTACACTGAAAAAGTATATTAAATTTTAATAAATCATTTGTTTGATGCTAACTGCATATTTTACTAAATATAAAGATACAATACATTTATTTGACACAAGAACCTTTGGTTTAGTCATTTTTTTTTAATGAATAAATATTATTTACTGTAAATAAATATTTAGTTAGTACTATTCAAATATTAATTAAAATTTAGTATATTTTTTTTCAATGTATAAAATCTTAAGAAATTCTAGTCAATGATATATATATATATATATATATATACTAAAAAAAAAATTAAAGGAACATTTAGTCCGTTCTCAAAAATAGATAAATATTCAGAAGAATGTAACTTCAAAAATGTCATCATCACGTCAAAAATGAGATCGTAACGAGATTTACACTCTTTTGAATATTTATTTATTTTTAAGGACGGACTAGATGATCTTTTAATTTTTGTGTAGTATATATAATACTATTCAGAAAAAAATAAGTAATTTAATAAAATCTAGAATCGATACTAATTTGCTTATCAGCGTCTTTTGTTGCTGATGTAAATATCATTGTGTAAAAACATACAATTTTATCTTATACTTATTGTCCCACTTAAAATATAAATAAGCCGACAAACTCGAGTCGCAGATGTAATTCAGTTACACAAGTTCGATAATTTCACTTGGTTGCATAGAGCTTGGTTCACCCAAGTCTGCGAATCATAATAAAGTGACTATTTGTGATGTAAGAGAATCTCGTATAGAGTCGCCAGCTCTCTCTCTTTCTCTCTCTCTCTCTCTTTCTCTCTCTCTCTCTCTCTCTCTCTCTCTCTCTCGGAACAAAAGGTTATTAGATCCTAACGATTTCGCTGGCGGGACCGGTTACGAGAAGCTTACAGATCCTTAGGCGATTCGGCGAAAACAAAGTTTCACCGGCAACTTCGAGGGAAGCAGATATCATCTCCTGCACATCATGAGTGCTTCAAGAACATCGGAAATAATTAGAGTTCCTGGGATAAGATAATCACTCCGGGGTGATGATTTACCGAGAGGTAACAGTGCGATATTGTTTCAGCAATAAGTGATTCGTCACATAGTAACAGCTACGAATATGTACTTTATCATCGATTATGATTACGTTACAGCCGCTCTCTCAAATTAGAGCGTTACGGATGGGATATTCGTCCGTAATGTACGGCAGTCGAACGTCTTGATCAGCTTTCGGTATAACATATATGTACAGGTGAATATGTATGAGCAGTGCAATAGCTCCCCATGTAGTTGCAGATGGAAGCAATTTATACAGTTATTGTGCCATTGATATTTCCGAGAATCTGAGAGATAGAGAATTATACGATGCACATCATGATACTGGATGAGTTTCGCGTTTTACATATATCGGAAATGCAGCACAGTAAGCACATAGCATTATTGTAGCTTACGAGAAAATAAAGAAAATTCAATAAATCTTTCTTTACTTAAAATTGTATCTTAAATTAACCCTTCGGTGCTCCAACTATGGTATAACCTGCTTTTTTCAATGCTTTTTTCATTGCTCATAACTTTTTTATTAATAAAAATACATTTGTCTGGTATGTTACGTTCCTTAATATCCAACGTTCGATTAAAAAAAAAACTTTTTTTTTTACAATATCTCTCTACTTGTTATAATTTACGGATTTGACACAATATTGACCTCAATTATTGAGATAGCCAAAAATGTAAGCTGAAATGTTTATTTTTTTTTTCGTCCCCTCTCCCTCTAATCTTAAATTCACGAAGAATTATATTGATCTAATAAAATTTTGCTGATTTCTGTGTCTAATCTTTTTCACTTTTATATTTAGTTTTACAATATTTTCATCTTTGCGCTGATAGCTCAAAGCGGAGCCAAAATGTTCCTGATCACCACACATTGTGCTTATGTGAAGTTTTATTAAAAATACTTTAT
>Ga0157364_1003695_pt1 | contig 14938 bp, 12 predicted proteins | sample AttsexASBM2_FD_111476 | JGI IMG/M metagenome (GOLD analysis project Ga0157364, IMG submission 111476) | Fungus gardens microbial communities from leaf cutter ant in Ribeirão Preto, State of São Paulo, Brazil - Atta sexdens ASBM2 | ecosystem: Host-associated > Fungi > Mycelium > Unclassified ... | reverse complement strand
TGGGTGTGGTGGTGTTTGTGTGTGTGTGTGTGTGTGTGTGTGTGTGTGTGTGTGTGTGTGTGTGTGTGTGTGTGTATGGTATACATATATATATATATATATATATAAGCATGTTAAGTGAATACAATGAACACGTGGTGGTCTCCAGCGTAGCACTCGTCTACGTATACACAACTTACCTCGAGGAGTTTGCTAGCGTTCTTGCTTGCATTTGACTAACCGCGTTAACGGATCTCGATCCAAATATCAGTCTCGAGGAATCCTTTATGTAGTTCGCGCTTTATGTGCACCGAGTCAGTGCCAAGAACCGGCAACGAGCCTTTGTCCTTATGAATTCCCGCAAAACAAATCCGAGTTTCGCGATTTGCTTTTTGAATGAAGCTTCGTAACTTTATAAACTTTCAATGATTTTTTTAGATCGTAAATAACGTAAACAAAAGTGATTTTTTCATACATTTAGAAAAATTGTTGAATGACTTTATGACGTAATAATTAATGAACTGCACTAATTAATGAATGCACGTAAGAAATTCTTGTATTTAATTTATTTATGAACTTAAATTATATTTTGCATTAAATTTTATGATTTCCATTTAAATTGTTTTCATTTTATTTTATTCAAAAATAGTTCAAGAAAGATGATTAATGTACATTCTAATATAAAATCAATTTAGAAATATTTAATAATTTTGTGTACTTCATTCGTATATATTTTTGATCTTTTTTTGGGTTAAATTTTGTATTAAAATTTAACAAGATGATTAATGTACATTCTAATATAAAATCAATTTAGAAATATTTAATAATTTTGTGTACTTTATTCGTATACATTTTTGATCTTTTTTTGTGTTAAATTTTGTATTAAAATTTAACAAATGATGAAATTCTCTTTTTCTGTCTTTGTCCAATTAATAATTACGTTTATATATGTTATATTGATTTACATCTTTGATTGCAGATGAGTGGAAAACGGACTAGAAGTTTTAAATGTGCCGTGCACCATCGGGACCGTGAGGTCTGTTCCGAGAACGATTTTCATCTGCTCGTGCATGAGCCACCTCTGTTTCGCAGGTATGATTTTAAGAGTCACGTTTAATATAATAAATTTTCCACAGTCCATCGAAATATGATAGTAGGACTTGGAAGCATGTATTTTTTTGCTTCATAAGATTTTGACAAAACACTTCTTTGGACAAGTTTTTTAACGACCAATTCAAAATCTAAACCATGAAAATTCCAAACGACATTGACTTGCATTATTACTAATCAAAATCGTAATAAAACGTATCCAAATACGTCGAGTAAATGAAAAGCAATCGTTTGCAAAGATCCGGCTAAAACACTTCTTTGAGAATATCACGTACATTCGAGTTGAGATAGTGTGATAGGTCTCTCGAAAAGGGGGATAAACCAATTCTCTCATCTTACGACACGTCGAAAGGCGCGAAAGACGCTAGGAATGCGGATAAAACGAAAAACACGAGGCGAAGGAAAAGTTCTGTATTTTATTATTCTGGCAGAATATCCGACGTGCGCGACGACGACGATAGCAGAAGCGATGACGACGCGACAGAGACAGCAACGCGGACTAGAACGGCCATTCTTACAGTATTTCTGCCGTGCATTTTATGCTGCGCATCGTTACCCATGCGAGAGAACCTCGAGGAGCTACCGACATACCTCGTACATTGTACGACCTGCGAAACATCAACATCTTCCTGCTTCCTATGACCTGCTCTTACGATCCCACTTCCTTCTTCATGCCTTTCTCACTTTGCATCTTCTACGCTCTGTGAAATTATAAATGCAATGATGTCGTTATTTACCGATACGCTTCCGCGCTTTTAAACAATTCTTTACACTATCAACTTTTTTCCGATGATGCGCATTAGCGAATCCAACGGATCCAAAAATTTGTTAACGGGAAAGAAGCCATTGGCTCGCGCCAGCTTAATTTTTTTTAAGAATATGAAAAGATTGAATATTAAATTATCATTTAAATTATTATATTGAAAAGGTATTATTTAAATATGCATAAAATGTTTTATTTAAAATTGTGTTATAATAAAAAAAAAGAATATATTAAAATCTATACTTTTCATATATCTAGGTGTTTTTTAAATTAAAAAATATTTGTGAAATATCGAAATTGTGAATTAAACATTTCAGAAATATTAAAAATATATATATATATATATATATATATTTTTTTTTTTAAAAAGGAGATTTCAAGGAGAAACCATGGCTCCCCTTCCATAGATCCGCCAGTGCACAAAAATAATCGTAAAAAATAATGATTTCCTATAAAAAGAAAATATAAGCTGAGTATAAATCGTTACCATAATAACAGCTACGACATTGAACATGGATTGTTGGGATGTAATCAATATGGTAAATATCGTTCGTCGTTAATCATACCTTTAACGAATCCATCGAGTTCGTCGTCGATATAAATATAACTTATACAGAATAATCGCTGTTACGCGACAAGCTTAATAATGCAATTTATTGACGTCCTCGGTGCAGTTTCGAGTTTAATTTGCAAACGTACGTGACGAAGTAGTCGACATGCAATTTAAATAAAAGCATTCCCGTTATCTAATGCGTTATTTATAACAACATCGGGATCGCATCGATGTCACGTCACGATCTCGAAGGCGTATTCGTTTCGTTGCACATCCGAAGATATTAATTCCTTTTTTCTCGCGAACCAGGCTCGATAAGATGAATAGGTTTGGATATGTATCGGGCATCGTTCTTTCGAGGAGGCGCCGTTCGTGCTGGGTCTCTCGAGCGTGGTCGATTCGACTTGTTCCTGGGTGCTAGTCATAAATAATTCATCGTATCACCCGCATGAAAGAAGAGACGGAGAAGATGGTGCTCGACGGAGCGAGAGAGAAAGAATGAGAAAATGAGACGGAGAAGACAAGCGACAAGAGGTAGGCCGTGCAAGGTAGACTTCGAAGTAGGCGCATAGGGATGGCTTTATATGAAAACTAATAGAACTTGCGTTTCAAGCCCTCAGCTGTCAAGGGACTCCGGAGATGGTAATTTTGTATTTATACAAATATTTGTAGAACTTTTAAAGTTTTATATCGCGCGAAATAAAATACACATAAATTCTCTGACATGTTTCTCAACATCGTTTTTCTTTTTTATTTTTTTCTGAATTCGAAAACTGTTAACTTTGATCAAAGTCATCGTTCACTCTCCCAGGTAAATTGAGAGAGAAACAAAAAAGTTTAAAAATTATAAAAAGATCAATGAAGTAGACCTATGGAAGAGACCTATGGAAGAAGATAAAGATGAAGATAGATAGATAGATATTATCGTCATGTATTGAGTGCTCTAGGAAAACACTGAACAAAATACAATTGATAGAGTAAACCTATTGTAATTACAAAGAAGTAAAAACTAAATTAACAATAAAAAAAGAGAGAAAAAGTGATAGTAATGTTTGAAAAGTGTAATAAAATTAATAAAAAGCACACTGTTAAATTTACAAATGTCAAATTATGCCCAATTTATATTATTTTTAATTACTTCTATAGATTATCACTATTTCCTACTCAACATGTCGTTAATTTAATTAAAACAGTGGAGAGTCAAACAATTTAACTCAAGCAAATGTATTTGATTAATAAATAATAATGAGGCTCTGTGAGTATAAACCAATATAGACAAAAGAAGAATAAATATAATAGCCAATAATGTAGCAAAGAACTTTAATTTAAATCATAAAATTTATATAATAATTACAAAGGACAAAAACATATGTTTCAACTTCATTCGAGTCATTCTCAATGTTGCGATAAACTTATTCAAACTATAAAATAAATATATATAATTCTAAAATATATATTTTTCATTTTGTATAGTGCGCTGTGAGTCAATTATATCAAAATGGTAAGAAAGTTATAACTGACAAGAATATTACTTTCTTGCAGCGCACTACACAAAATAAAGAATACGTATTTTAGAATTATATTTGTTTTATAGTGATGTTTGAATAAGTTTACCGCAACATTGAGAATGACTCAAGCGGAATCGAAACGTACGTTTTTGTCCTTTGTATGAATTATATGAATTTTATGATTTAAATTAAAGTTCTTTGCTACATTATTGACTCTTTGCCCTTCTTTTGCCTATATTAAATTTGACTTAAATTTATTATTTACTAACTTATAAGTGCAACCATTAATCGAACATTCTTTACTTTGAAACTAACCACAGAAATATATTGATTTACATTATAACACACATGTTAAAAATAACAAAATGTTATTTAACTCAAGAGAATTATCATTGTTTCTTTGATATTTAATGGTGCATGTTCTATCTCTAAGTAGCATCTACTAGAAAGAGAGAAAGAAGTGCGGTGAGTGCTAAATCTAGGCACCACGCTACATCGCGACGTGCCGTACCGAAGAGAGAAATTTCTGTACACACAAGATAAGAAGAAGCAGCAACTTACAGTCAGGGCTCTTTGCAAATAAAATATCGTCTCGTGTCAAGCGGTCGCGTCTAGCGGGGGTGGTGTGTCGGGGGGAGGGGGAGGGGGGGAGATTGTTCGAGGATGGGCGAGGATCCGACGCGTTACGACGGAAATATGACGAGACGATATTCCGAGCAGGTACCTAGCGCATGCTTGGAATTCGGTGTGAGCACAACCCTTAAGTCTTGGGTGCGCTACCCCCTGTGACACTCTCCGACATCTCTTCATCTCGCTCCTTTTATCGTCCCCAGCCACTTTCGCGATCCATGTAACTCGTATCTCTTCGTCTCGCTATATTTCTCTCTCTCTCTCTCTCTCTCTCTCTCTCTCTCTCTCTCTCTTTCTTTCTCTCGTCCGCACTTCGTTACATTAATGCGCGAGGAGTATGTAAATTTTACCGCTGACTCGCGAAAAGATGGGACTTCTTCGCTCGTACCCTCGGGAGGTCGCGCCTTTTCACATTTGAAAAACTTTACACGGCGGTTTATGGCGGTCGGTACATCTTCGGTGGAAAGCCGCCTTCGGTTGGTCGCGAGGTAATAGTGATGGTCGTACAACAGGGATATTGAAGTCTTTGAGATTCTCCGACGTGAATCATAACGGCAGTTCGAATTGATGTTAATACATAATCCTTAAAGCAGCGTTTACAATTTTTGAGCCGTTTAAAGATTTTGAAACGTAAAACTTGAGCTTTAAGACTCAAGCCGTACACAATTAAGTCTATAATGTCAAATTTAACCTAATTTGAATCGCTACTGCTTCTACTCAATTTACACTTTCTATGTTACTTTATACTAAACACAATTATTAAATTCGACATTCTCTATATAGTTTAAAACAATTCAAATTTAACCCAATTTGAATTGTTTTAAAATATTTAACGCCATTTTTTAGTATAAAATGATGATATATTGAATAGAAACGACTTAAATTAGGTAAATGACACTATAAATGACTACATATATAATATTTGACACTATATTTGACACTATACATTTGATAGTGCAAGAAACTGTCCGATCACAGTCGAATGTGAGGAGAATATGATGATTGAATTTCTTATGACTTAAGGCTTCAAGTCTAAATTTTACACTTTAAAATATCTTATTGTAGACGTCGCTTTAAACCGCGAGGTGTTAGACTGTGCGTCATAAGATGATGATAATGGAATGGTGGTAACAAACGTTTCTAGCAAAGTAACATTTTCGAGAAAACGAATAAAAAATCTTCGCACATATGGAATAGTATGGCTGAATAATTCTCGTGACTCTCGGCCAGCGATCCGATTTCCGCTCCGATGATATTTCCGTTCACCATTGTCGCAAAAAGAAGGGATGGAAACACGGTGCCGTCGCTTCGTGCATGCTTCCGCCTTTATGTCGGGGTATTCCCTTTCGCTTAACAAACTCGAAGCGGACATTTTGCAAGGCGGATCGGGATGGTTATAAAAAGAACCCGGTTACACACATGCGGAAATTCGTTGCGCCCGCGTCTCTCATTCGGCCCTTTGTCGAGGCCTCGCTTGGTCGGCGCGCGCGCTTCCATTTTTCGCTTTCGCGAAAACGTCATCCAGCCGTTATGCGCTCGTTCGCGCTTCTCGTCGACGCGACAATGAGCTTCTGCTCTCGCGGAAAACCACTTCGTTTTTCCTCCCAGCCTGTATCGCACACACACATATATATATATATATATATATATATATATATATATATATATATATACGGGTTCGTTATAACGAATCATCAGCGGAGCACAATTATTTTACGCTTTTAACGCACTCCATGACTCTTTTAGTACGAATACTATGAACACTGACGTTCCTGAAAACGGAATCTTAACTTAGACGACGACGCAAAATTCAGCTACATTTTATAACTCTAATCAGAATTCTAGCGAATAATTGAAAAGATGAACTGCAGTCAGTTACTTGCAAGTCAATTTATTTATGAAGTCTATTGCAAATGTGATAATTATCTATATATAGCTAAACTAGAGGAAATTCAGTTTCTGATAAATGCTAAAAATATATTGAGTGAGATTTATATCAATAATCTAATTAATATTTAAATATAGATTGCGTTTGCATCGCAATCTATACTTAAATATTAATTAGATTATTGAAATCATAGAATAATCGGTATCATATTTTTAGAACTAAATTTGAAAGGAAACACTTAATTAAAAACTTGATTGATTAATATGTTTTATCTTTATGAAGAAAAAAATCTAAAATTTCAAGTTTTAATTTATGTCAAAATGCTTTTGTATATAAATACATGTATAACGTATATATCGTTAAATACATACACGTTATATATACATACACGCGTAGAAAATTATTTTTACACTTTTCATATCAATTATTGAGTTTAATGACTCAATTATCTCAAAACGAAGTCTATATCCGTGAAGAAATTCGATAAGCCGATTTCTGCAACAATTTCACGCATTTAGCCGGCTTTTCGTCTCCAGGACATTTTAGGGCGGTACGTTTTTAGTGGCGGTGCGAATAACACCTTTTGGGGAAAATATTTGTCGTTTTTGAAATATGTCGAAACTGAGGCCATTCAACTATAAGGCCGCCCGCATTTCAGAGGAGCTCCAATTTTTTCTTGCTACCTACCTACCTACCGCGCTAAAAGATGCTCGGAACGGATGCACATAGTCGTTGTCGCCGTCGACGAAGTCGACTTTGTCGCTGCTCGACCGCATTGTAAAAGCCCGTCGTTCATTGTTGGTCATCAAAGGACCGCGTTCCGCGTCGAAAATCGCCCGGAACGGAAAAGAGAAGCCGACAAATTGGAGGTTGGACTAACGATGTGCTGCTGTTGGCCTTCTGTGCGAGAGCTATGTGGCATTTTTTCGATATTCCTAGTTGAGGAACCAATAGCGTGTAATGAAGTGATGTCCGTGTACAAAGGATTTAAGGATTTGGAGCGGTACATTATGAAGCTTATTTCACGATCATAAATAAGATGATAGCTATAAAAAAGGGATCAATGATCCCAATTAGTATAGGATTTATGTCTTTATATAGATTTACTTTATAGATATTTTTTTATTATTGAGTTTCTAGGATTATTCATTAATATTATTGAGTTGTTAAATATTATTTATATCCTAAAAGTTTTAGTTTTCTAGACTGTTCTTGTAAAATAATTGCAGAGTAAAAGCATTTCTTAATTCGCCGCTCAAAATGATATTAAAATTATATTATAAAATTAACACATTAAAATATAAAATTAACATATTTGAATTTCGTGATGCAGTTTCCTCATTAATCGTGTGAAAAATTGCTGTTTAAATTCATGATCGGCGATTCCGGGGCTCTGCCTGTGTCGCTTCTTAATCCCCCGTTTAATCACCGTGTAGCTTTTACACGTGATCACTCGTCCGTCGAACAATCCCGTCAAATCCAATTTCGCCGCCGGCGATAGGCCTATACGATAAGATCTGACGAGACGCGGGGCAGACACACATTGTGAAGCGCTGAAGTTAATAGGCGATATAAAGAGGGGTCGTGTGCGGTAAAGGACGATCTACTGGGTCGTGAAAGACGCATTTAAGGAGGGGAACAGCGGAGGTCGCGAGGCATCCGGAGGTCTAGAAATCTGCACCTGGTCAGCTCCGGCGTGCGTGCGCGTTCCTGGAAAAAAAAATGGGGCGTGCAAGAGAAAAAGAGAAGAAGGAAAAGAGAGGCCATGTTCCTGGCAGGTACATAGATCCAGCGATGCGATGTCGCCGTCCAGATGCGTCGTTGAATCCTGACGAAACCTGTAAGAACTTGCATTTGACATTTCACAAGCATTGATCACGAACGCTGGACTTGTCCTGTAATTTATTTCGTTTCGTGCCGCTGTTGAGTACCTACGACGGATCCCGAATTATTCTTTCAGATGCTTGTACCCGGCTCGGATGAGCGATCGCGAAGTGGTTCTGTAGGATAGGATGGACACCGGCATTCTGAGTTAAGCAGAGATCTTTATTGTACTCGAGTTCCGGAAAATTGCGGGCAGTCGCGTAATTCGTTCGTTTGTTGTATTCATATAATTCTTTGATGTCGGTACCATTTACGTAATTCTTTTGGAACTTTGATGAAATCTGTTCTTCTATTTTTATATTTCCACGTCTTATTATAGTACTTGGAACAGAATTATGTAAAAAATAGATTTTATTTATTATTATTAAGAGGACCAAAAAATTTGAAAGAAACATTTTTTTGTAGGAAAATACTGGATTAAAAAGAAATTATAAGAATATACGAAATTCTCTTATAATGATATGATATAAAATAATTTTATATCATACAATTAATATGTAAAAATGAAATATATTAATTTGCAAAAAGCCAATTCACTTTTAAATAAAAAATTATTTTTATGTTTTTTAAAGTTTTCATGTAAACCTTCATTACGTTGCTATTATTTCTCAATAAAGATACGCACGAATAATCGCAGGGAAAAACTCTCACATGGTATGCGAACATGGCTCTGTTATCGATATCCTTTTCCCATTTACATTTCAATCGGCGTTCACAAAGCGACGCGGCCGATCATGCGTCGCAGAGGCGCATAGAAATCGCGGAATTAATATCTCCGGAGATATTTTCGCATATGGGAATCGCGAATATAAATTGCATGCATGAAAATGCACCTCAAGCTATAAATCAAAACGACCATGAGGCAGTTGGCCTCACGCGAATATTGCTGCCGTCTGCTTTTTTTTTTATATCGCGAAAATCTGGAGAAACGGAACGTCGAAAATTTATCGGAAAATCTAAATTGCTATGCCAAATGCGAATCGTTCACAACTACAATGTAATCGTCGCGTTCTGTAAAATGCGGTATTTATAACGACAAATATTGTTCCAAGAAAAATGAAGATCAAAATATCTTTGCTCGCTCAAAACGAATTTTGTCTCTCCGTTTTGACGATTGAATCGCAATGAATCGTACGTAATAGTTTTTTATATTCGTGTAATTCTCTTCATTTAATAGAATGTTAATTTAAGCATGAAAAATCACATTTACGGATAAAATTCTCTCCATTCCTTCTTTTATTTCTTCGTTAAATCCGTGTCTGGACAATACTAAATTTTTCAACTCAATGAGAAATATCTATCTGCTTTTTAACGATATAGACATTCATTTAAATCATGCGAGAATGTAGTAATGAGTATGTTCTACGATTGATGGAACAATAAAAAGTTTTACGCGACGTGGCTCAAACAGCGATCGTAACGACGACGAAACGTACTGCCGTAGCCGTGCAAGTAACATTTTGAATCAAAAACAGGTAAAATTTCGACGTGAAGAGCATTTTTAACGCGGATGACACGTATATCTATCAATCAGTGTGTTGAGAGAACGATAGAATTTTTGATATCCAATAATAATAAATATCGATAAATATCGATGTGACATTCATAAAAAAAGCATAGAAAATTATATTATATGATTCTACGAATTCCCAAATTTTTTACGAATCACAAGCACTATCAATGACAGTACAAGTATAAGTGAACGAGAATGTATATTTGCAGGAATTAAAATATTCCGATGGAGGAACAATTTTGAATTTACGACGATATCGACGAAAATAAAAGATTCGAGATATAATTTTGGAAAAATTACGAAATTAAAGCACGCGATACGAAGACAATGGATATAATTATCTACCGATTCGTGTGAGTCACTTGCACTAGGCCCAACAGAATCGTAATTGAGTCGATCGATCACATCTACAGAGCGACACTGGCACTATCGACTGTTTCGAGAGCACACGGTGGATTACGTATCGTGATACGAAGTACAACACGGAATCGAAATTACTCGGGCGGCGATATTCCCAGGTCACACTTCGCTCGGCGTGTATAACCCGACTCCTCGCTTCTCGATTATCGATCAGTATCACACGCGCGAATATCAAGGGAGAATCGAGGAATGCGGGGAAGAGATGCTGAGGACACTCTGAATCTCTATCTCGCGTATTCGGTTTTCCGCAGCACTGAAAAATCTCCGCGATATGCTCTGAGATGCGCTCTTCGAGGACTAATGCCATCATTTTCACTAACGAAGGTTTACTTTAATCTCGATTTAACTTTATTCTTCTAGTCCTAGAGATGAGAAAAAGAAGAAATGGGTTGAACCGAAATTAAAGTTAATCTACATTCCAAAACGTTCCCTCCGAGAAAAATTTTCCTCGAAATATGTACACGTAACGTACATAAAAATTTTTCTCAGAGAAGACGTTTTGGAATATAGCCCTACGTCAGTTAGAAATGGACTTAATATACATTTCCATCAATGTAGATAAACTTTAATCTTGGTTCAACTTCCTCGTCAGCTTTGTCTAACTTTTAGAATTGGAAAAAGATGAAGAACACGAATCAAACCGAGATGAAAATGAATCTGTATTAGTGGAAATGGGAGTAAACCTTGGAGAGATGTGAAGAACGTGATGACGTCGAATGGAGCACAGACGACACGAAACGCACGGCGCGACGGCTCGCGACCAAGTGCCGACCGTGACACGCGAAGGGTCGCCCCGGCGGGCGCGGCGCGCTATTGGCTCGCGCAACTCCTACTACTCGGGCTTGCCCCTGGATCGGGCCAATGGACGGGCCGGCAGCCCCGTCGCACGACGGAGACCGCGTGTGCACCCACGCAGGGCGGCTCGTGGCTCGAGGCTCGCGGCAGTCACTCAGTCAATCAGTCACTCAGTAGGCCCGCGGCGCGCCACGAGGTGGGATCTACGAGCGTTGCTCGATGTATACGAGTGACGTATAGACGGTGTGTGTGCGGGAGAGTAATAACGTTATTTACACGAAACGCGCGCGCGGGGGATTATCGTATACGCTATACGGAATACGAGACGAGAGAGAAGACTAGAAGAGGCCTTCACCGTCGCGGCTCGTGCGCACCCACGCTCTCTTCCGTGGCACTTATTCCTGAATCCTGGTTACGAGCGGATCCACGTTTGCGTTGATGCTCGCTATCGGCACGAGCGGATCTGCGAGTCCGAGCGGACGAACAGCGTCTCGCGCACCGTCGCGTCGCGTGGGACGCCGCGTCAAGATCGCGTCGTCTTCACCACCACCACCATCGCCGCCGTCGTCGTCGTCATTATCGTCGTCGTCGTCGGCGCGGTTCGTCCGGATGTCCTGGCCGAGCTGAGAGGACGTGTACTCTCCCTCGCGCGGAGTCAGCGGAGTGCCGAGCCTCCCAGCTCGCGGTGTGCTGTGTGATATCAGCGAGGTGATACCAGGGAACGCGCGGGGAACGATGTGCGTGACAGCCATGCCGTTAAGTGCGACGAAGATACTGAAGGATAGCGCGAGCCGGCAGCCGGCGAGGACTACTATCGCGACTAGTGCACAGGTGCAAGGATTAAGCGGCGGCGGCGGCGGCGGCGGCAACAACCGCAACAGCAACAACCACCATCACCACAATGCCGGCGAACCGACCAGACCGCAACATACGTCGATCATGTAAATATATATCGCTGTTTAATCCTTCTCTTCTTCTCTGTACCGGCGAAGGTCGCCGGTACCGCGTGTCTCTTCACGCTGATCGTTTACCCTCTTCCTCACGAAAGCTGAGACACACGGGCAAGGACGACGAACTCTCGACGCGCGCGAGATCGATCGTCGCGTTCTATAATCCTTTGAGTGTCAAGGCCGCGACGACAGCGAAAAGTGTCGCGAGTGTCATTCTAACCTAGACTCCGCGACCGCGATCGAGCTTCTTGATTTGATGTTACGATGTGTACGATGTATAATTCGAAATCGTGGAACGCGTAACAATACGTGAATATTCTGACGGAAGATAACTTTGGGAACGGAGAGTCGTCCTTGTCAAGATTTCCGTTGAACATAAACTAGCAGTAACGTTACATCAATGTTTATAATTTCTCACTCAACAATGCAATGGAGTGTAATATATGTTGTATATAATAATTACATTGTTGAGTAGGAAACATTATAACATTGATGTGTAATTGCTATTATTTTGTGTTTAGCTAATTATTTACAAATAACGTTACATTTTTTGATATACCATGCAGTTAGGTTAGTCGCCGTGATGCGAATTAAACGAAGTGTTTACGGTATCAATCTCGGGATTCGCATTGAAAAGATTAGTCGAGTGTTTGATGTACAATACATTGCGACCAATAACCAAACAAATATTACTTGAAATGTCAACAAGAATTGTGAACGTTGCTCGACTCGTCTAGACCAAAAGTAGAGAATTATGCATCTATTTTCGACTCGCGTGACGGCAGTTTGCAATTAACAATTTTAGAAATATCGTTGCTCTTTCTCTATACTATCTAAATTTTTTGGATTGGAATCTATTTTCATTCTCTAAAGAGCGAAATAAAGCCAGTCTTGAAACAGCGTGTCTCAATTTTCAATTTAAAAGTGAGTGTTCACTCTTTCGAGTGAGATTTACTCTTAGCTTTCTACAATAAATCATTAGTTACCACTAATACTATATTAGTAGTAAGTCAGAATTATGAATCATAAATCTTAGGAAACTTACATCCATAATAAATCATATTAGATCATTACGTTACAATTTTAACCAATCAGAAAGATAGTAGTTCTCGGGGCAAATAACAATATATTGTATGATTATAGTATCTAACCAAGTCAGTCGAAACATAATTTATCCGTTATATTAAAAAAAGAACATGTAAGAGATTTAATTGTTGTCGTGACGCTGATTGTTCTTTCTCCCTTGGTTCATTTCGTGCTACAAGAGTAATTGTCATAAAATGTTTAGACAGTTAAAGATTAGATTTTCGTGATTGATCTGTATACTCGTATATTTATATAAGTATATAATATAAAAAATTATAAATATCGCCCTGCGTTTAGTATTTTAATTGTGAGAAATGGAATTTAGCTATTTATACGTAGTCACTAATTGCTGACTTATTGTTGTATCTTAGGATTTATGATGACTCGCTTACAACTCGCTTTTGACATTTAATTTATCTACTCTAAATTTCTTGGAATGAAAAGAGTTAAAATACTACCACTGAAAAAGAATAAAAAATTTGCACTCTTGAATAAGAGTGGCAGATTTTATCTCTTTTGGAGTATGATTTCGGAATGAGATTTCACTCCGAAAAAGGAGTGAGATTTCTTTCCTTTGAAATGAATCTCACTCCAAAAAAAAAAAACGAATAAAAATCTGCACTCTTATTCAAAAGTATAAATTTTTCAATTTTCTTCAATAGTGGCAGTATTTTAAGTCTTTTGAAGTGAGATTTCACTCCAAGAAAAAAGAGTAGGTATTATTAATAATTTATTGTAGAAAACTTATTGTAGAGAGCTTATATATAAAAGTTTTAGAGACCAAAAGATCGAAGAAGAATCTGATTGAGAAAAAAAAAATTGTCTCTGCTTCGTATCTTTCAAATGAAATATTCAGATTTTAATTGCCACGTATTAACATTTATATTGTTCTTTGTTCTCTTTCGGGAGTCCGCTGAATTTTCTGCCGCGCGATATCGATTAACGATACATCGAGATACGCGCACATTCGTTGCCTGTACGTCCCCTTCAATAATTCACGTTGCACCTAAGCTTATTACTCGGCCGATTCACTGTGGATTCGTAAATCTCTTCGATATATAGTTGGATCGTTCCAGGCGCGTGCCACTCGGTACTCCGCTGTCCTCCGGCTGCAAATTTGTTCCGCACTTTCCTGCGAATCGCGGGAAATGTCTTTGGGGGAATATTTTCTCTCGACAGCGTGAGAAAGTCGATTCCTTCCCTTGGCGACGGATCTCGGGAATATTATCTGTAGCTGAAACTGGCGAGGAACGTGTTCGCATTTCTAACGAAACGCACAAACAAGTTTTTCCTTTTTTACTCATTACATTTTCATCTACCAAAACGCGAGGAAGAAATTTTGTTTGTGAGTCACGTGTGTCTCATTAAAGAGAATTAACACTAGAATTAACACCGAGACTAACATTAGATGATGTCATTTAGGCTCCGTTAATTATTTTGTCACTTTTCTATTAAATATGCAGTATCTTGGAAATATGTGAATGTAATATAAACAATTCTAATGATATAAATAAAATCCAATTAAATTTTTATTAACCGAAAATAAGGATACAAAATAATTAATTGGCAGCTTCGACAATTCTAGTGGGATACTGTCGAAACTGACGGTGGTCTAATAATAAATCGTGATGAAGAAAGCAAGACGGTGGTCTATTGGATTCTTATTTATAAATCTCTATTAAAAACATTTTATCATCTAATTAAACATTTAATTATTTCACGTTACATTTTCAGAATTATTGATATTTGAATTTATTTTTATTAAAATATATTTAGCATTTATTCTTTTTTATACAAGTTATGTCATGTTGCTTTTTTAAATTAATTAATGTCTTTTAATTAACATAAATTAAATATTA
>Ga0157364_1003694_pt1 | contig 14938 bp, 8 predicted proteins | sample AttsexASBM2_FD_111476 | JGI IMG/M metagenome (GOLD analysis project Ga0157364, IMG submission 111476) | Fungus gardens microbial communities from leaf cutter ant in Ribeirão Preto, State of São Paulo, Brazil - Atta sexdens ASBM2 | ecosystem: Host-associated > Fungi > Mycelium > Unclassified ... | reverse complement strand
TACAATAGTACAATAGTATCGAAAAATTAGGCAAATGAGCAAAGATATTTATTATTTTTATTCTTGTTAATCCTTTACAGATTAAATAATTAATCCATTTTAAATAATTATACGAAGTTTTTGAATGAAGAATGTTGTAAACATTTATGAGTCACAAATGGTGTTATATTTGAGTATTTATAACTAAATTATTGAGTAAATAAAAAATAATAAAAAATCTATAATCTAAACTATGTACGTAATACATGTTCTGAAATATAAAAACTTTTGAACATTAAAAAAGCACGCACTAATTATGCATTGCATATATTTTTTTTTAAAGGTGAAGAAATAAGAAGAAAATCGAACAACCGCGTGAATTCATTGTCATCGAAGTGGCGGTCGCAGAAAGTTCTAACATGAAGGGGTCTAAAAGAGACTGGATTTTTAGAATTCAGGTAATTTTTGATGAAATCTTTTTTTCAATACTCTTTTGTAAATATTTCCATAAATTTCAGTTTAAAAAGAACAAAAATGTATATTTTTACTTGCATTTAATTAACTTGCATTAAATATAAAGGTATCTAACTTGGAGAAAAGTGAAGTAGTCTACGTGGTTGGAAATTTACCTGAGTTAGGTGCCTGGAATCACAATCAGGCTATCCTAATGTCGCAAGAACATAACAGTCGCAGAGAGTCTCCTGTAGCATTAGATAGTAACAGTATCGGGGATTTTTATAACGAAGAAGATGGAGACAATGCAGCTGATGGTATATTTGAAGAGTAAGTATATATATATATATATAGAAATATTGTTTTTTCTAAATTGTGAAAGTTTTACAAGATCTTTTCTTCTTTTTCTTTTCTTCCTTTCTTCCTTTTGAAAGTAATAAAAAGGAAATGTACAGGCATAAGTGTTTATACTTAAATACATAATATGTACTTTACAAATATTTGTTTAAAACGCTTGTTCTTTTTTTTTCAAGTTATGAAGACGTTAATCATTTTTATTATGCTTACTACATCATGATTTATAACGTTAATATATTCCAGTGATGGACGAATATTTTCACAGAAGATTGCTCTTCCCATTGACACAAATATCGAGTTTCGATATTTTATAGCTGTCATTTGCCAATCAAACGGCACTAAAAATTCGGCCAAAACTCTGATTATTCGCAGATGGGAAACCCATATGATACCACGGTTAATTAGGAAAAACAGTATGTATTTATTAATCATATTTTTTATGACTAAAATTATAATATGCTGTGAATGTTATAGAGAATAATATAGTATATAATGTCCTTAAAAACATTTCACAATGTAAATAATGTATACTTTAATTGATCATTTATTTTACAGCGCCAAGCAATTTTGACAATGATACATTGCCAGACCCTGATAAATTTGGTTATCATAATAATTACTCCAAAATTGAACGAGGTTGGCTGACAGATGAAACTGTGATACAATTTAAACTTTTTAACAATCCTATTAAACTGTGGAAGAATCGGCTACAAAACAAAAAAGTTTATATTAAGGTATTTCATTTTATTTTTGTCATTTAATATCTACTAACACAAAAAAAACTAACATTTTAATTTGAAAAGGGAAATTGAATAAGGGAAATTGAATAAGCTTTACTTTTAAAATAATAAATTTATTAAATATATAAAATAGAGATACTATAGTAAGGTTTTGTACAAAGTATTTTCAAAACAAATAGTAATTAATAAGATATTTTATTTTTATTACAGATGACACCTGTAAATCTAGTTAGGCATAATTCATTAGAATTGCAACAGTTTGGAGGCGACTGTATAGATGATAGTCTTTCTATGGATACACAAGATATTGTTGACCAACCCGCCTTTACCAGTATTACGGAAATTGCTGTAGGTGTTAATTTTTTTAATTTCTTACTATATCATTGTCACAAGTAAAATCGAACAATAATTATGTATTTCCCAGGTGATGAATGATGAAGAGGCTAGATTGACGATCCAGGAGCAATTCGGTCGCCCTTACAATGAAGACGAGTTTTTACTCTTCAATGTTGCCGTTCGGTATCCTGAAACAATCGTAAGTTTTCATTTAGATTGTCTCATCACAAGGCATTATACTATATACACTATTATGTGAAAAGCTGGGATTTATTGCTTGCATTGCTTGCGATTTTAGTACTGTATACACTTTCGAATGCGATCTCTTTTGTTCAACTATATCAGATTGTAGCGTCAGATTTCAGCGTCTAAAAATATTACATCTGCTTCTTCAATACTCGTGCAATATGATATGTCAATTTTATAATGAAATCAAATCAAATACACTGAACGTTCCCCTTTGAAATCTCTCACACAAAATTACTTACACGCATCAAAATTCTCGGGGGAACTCATGCGAAATGACTCGAGAACAAGAAAGTCGTTGGCACAGCAGAGCAATAAATTTCTGGTTAGTGATGTGATTCACAAAACGAGCTGAGCACTAAGAATACGCATTGACCATATCATGTGAGTTTTCAGTAGACCACGAGTAGGCTGGCCACGTCTCCTCGCGCGACTTGTTCGAATTACTTGGTAAACGATAATTAAACTTGTCCAGCAGCTATCTCCCTCCTCGGAAATGCCAGCAGCGACGTGATCGCGCGGTGTCCAGTCCCAAGGAACACGAAGACGACCTGTTCAACTTGTACAAAAGCAAGATCTCTGGTGCAAATGATGATGCTAACATACAATCTGATGTATCGATGCTAAGCATCGTCTACCACTTTACATCTGTGTCACATGACATCACACAGAGATATGATGGTTTTGATTGTCGTTTACCTTACCAGACCCATCCTTCGGCTGGCCTCTCGTAAATCGTCTCGTGTGTTTATTTCTTCTTGAAACATATATTGACAAATAGTTATGAATTCCAGATAGATCAAGTTTTATTTCGTTTCGTTATATTCATGTCCATTGTTTCTTCGATTTACACGAGTCACAGCCATTCCGTAACTCCTCAAATGTTGCGATATCAACGCTATCACATCTCATATCCATCTGTGTGCGTCGAAAATGGTGAGATTCCCATCACTCCTATATCCTTTTAGTATACTACTAATATTTTCTAGCTCTGACCGACTTCTTCTGTATGGTACGTCACCGCTGTGCGGCCAATGCCAGAATCTATGCTGTCAGAATCTTCTGAATCCGAATTGCAAACGTTGCTGACTTGCTCTTTCTAATCTCTTTATCTCTATTTCGCTCTGTCGAAATTCAACATTGAATAATCTGCAGGTGTTGCGGAATACGCGTCACCAGGCAGTGTACAACGTTTAGCAATTATTAATCCGATTCATTGTTAGATTACCAGAAATTTGTTGCTCTTGCCTACCAACGATTCAAAATTTCTACGCCGGAAGCTTCAGGCAACTTAGTTTACATATAATAGGATGTATGCTGAAAGAATGTTCGCGTATTAATGTAATATTTTATTATCAAACAAATTTTAAAACAATATAAATCATCTGTTGTAGCAAAGAAAGAAACAAAATTCTTACTTTGAAAACAGAAAATTAAATTATATTTTTTGCTCTTATTTGCTTATTCTTAATTGTAGAACGTGAATATTGAAGCAAGCACGAAAAATGGATGAGCTAAAATTGTATTGAAAGAAACATTGATGTGTGTTGTTCAAAGTGTTAGAGTCTTTTCAATGAAGCATTAAGTAGACTGTTTTTCCAGGGATACTTAGTGGACTACTACGTGTACAGCTCGAGATGTTTCCCGGGAGAACCACCAAATCACATTGGTTTCAGCTACATCTTGCCGTGTGCTTTACAACCTAGCGTTGGACTTCTGACCATACCAATTACTAGTACAAAACATAGACCTATTGGTAAGTAAAAAAATACTAATAATAACGAATATGTAAGAGTATTTTTATTCCACTATTAAACATTAATATTACTGTGAGATTTGAGAATAGAATTCTTGAATGTTCGGATTTAAATCATAATATTTATTGATTGCATAAAAATCACAAGATTATAGCGATTTGAAATCATAATTAACTAATTCATTAAGATATACATTGTAAACAATAATGTGTGTATTGTTTCTTCTGCAACAAATTCTTACATTACAGGCCAATTGACGGTAGAATATGTTATCATAAAACCAATCCCGGATCATCCATGGGATATGAGCATCTCATACGCAAAGCACTGGGAGCAGCGTTGGTCAGGCTTAGATGTAGGACACAGAGGACTTGGCACATCTTTCAAATTCGAAACGAAAAAGTGAGTTGATTTATCTAAATACTGTTTATCTATCTAAATATGATCTATCTAAATACTGTTTATCTATCTGTACAATTCAAAATTCTGGATATATTTTTATATTTATAATTTTATATCAAATAGTTTTCTAGTATATGCTATATATTCTAATTTGGGATTAAAATTTTTATAGCTGTGCTAACGTACGTGAGAACACAGTCGCGTCTTTGAAGACTGCATCATATCACGGCGCGGATATGGTTGAATTTGATGTTCAACTATCGAAGGATCTTATACCTGTGATTTACCACGACTTTTACGTATCCATCTCGATGAAGCGAAAAAAGCAGATAGAGGCTATGGACATGCTGGAGATACCCGTCAAGGATCTTACTTTAGAGCAGCTTCATTTACTCAAGGTATTAATTAATTACGATAACTTTTGATATTTTTTATATCATGCATTTTCATTTTTTGCATTTTTAAACGTATTTATACACTTATTTTTTATATTTATATTGTAATAATGTATGTAAATATTGTTAATAATTAATATGATTACAATTTATATGTCTAACAATTCATAATCTTGAACGGACATATATATGTTTTATTATGTTGTATCTTTTATAACATTAATTAATTAATTTATAGAACATGATTATATATTAAATTATGTTTAGAGATTAATATTGTACTCTTAGAATATATGTTTAATTAAGCCAATGGAAGAACATATTGTAATAATAAACATAAAAATATTATTTATCTTTTAATATTTAGAAAAAAAATGGGAGCATTCAGGTTCTGATTTAAAAAAAACCTACTGGCGAAAGTATATATTTATTATATTTTAAATTGTATACATATTGGACACTAATCATTATTAGCTCTTAAATCCTAACTAAAAAAATTTTCATTAATTACTAATCTTCCGTTAACTTAATTAACAAATCCATTGATTGTTTATGTAACAGTAATTGAATGATGATGGGATCTTTATGGGAATGCTTCGTATCAATGTTTTGCTTTTTATGTCAATAAAGGAAAAGTAGATTACTTTCTTATAATAAAAGAAAAGTAGATTACTACGCAAGAGTATGTCATACGTAAACGTTCATCAGCTCACACCATTCAGAAATGACATGCTCTTTCGTATTTGTCTATTTTTTAATATTCAACAGGATTATTGTTACCCGAAGGATTCGTTGGGTAAGGTGCTCTATTTCGTTGATAAAGCTGAGCAGGGGGTTAACAGACTGGTGAGCTTTTATATCGCTTGCGCCGACTAACTCGCGTATAATTAATATATATTCGACTTGCATGCTTTCTTTCAAAAGCTATCAAGCGATCAAATCCATCAATATCTCAAATATTATTGCTATTAGAGAAATTGTTCTTTCTCAATACGCAATGTGCTGTTCATAAAAGCTAAAATTGAATGTTTATCTACACATCTATCTCATTCTCCAAACGTGAATTTGAATAAAAAAATTTGTCTACATATTTAAACACGTTTTAGTTGATATCTGTTTACGAGATTTGTGTCTCTCGATAGCAGAAATCTCTGATAAACAAATCAAAACTAGCGCCATTAATTTGATATTTTTTTCATTATCACAAATTGTTTCCGAAAGTTATTTGATGAACATTCACTCTGATAGCTTATAGCAAGTCAAATTAGTCCAATATAAAATCATTACGCAAATGCAAAATACAGCCAAAGTAATATTCATGAATTTGCTTCTAATGTTTCTGTATCCTTAATAAATTGTCAATCACCAGTTTCACCCCCCTATGATAATATAAATGCTCACACATTGAAGTAAACCTCTTTCAAAGTGCGAGGATAGAATTTCACGACTGAGTTGGAATATTGGGAAATATCATATTTTTAATTATTTCAAAAGTTAATAACAAAAAAAATATTGTTTCTTATACTTATTTTCCGGCAGCTCAGTTCTTCAAAATATTTCCAGCACATCTTGTATAATTGCGCCGATCATAGCATGCAACTAACATGTCACGAACGGGCACAAAATGACAAGATGTATTTGCATAAAACTAGTGTAATTGTTTTGTCTTGCTTTGAACGTTTATTACCTCGACGATGATATGATTTACACTTGATCAACTCTTATGATTAAACGAATATCATATATATATATATATATATATATATATATATATATATATATATATATATATATACATACATACATACATATATTTCACTAGCAAGATTTTTCTTTCAGGTTTATCATGTAGCCGAAGGCCGTGATAAGAATCCAAGATTCTTTGACGAGGATTTGGAAGACCATCAACCGTTTCCTACATTGCAAACTGTTCTGCAAGAACTGGAGCAACACGTTGGATGTAATATTGAAATTAAATGGACTATGCAATTGAAGGTAAGAATAAGAGAATTCTAATAATATTATATACTGTTCTTTTTAATAATGAATTAATTTGATTTTTTGTCATCAGGATGGCACATTTGAACTCAATCATCCCTTTGATCTCAACATGTATCTAGATATTATTCTAAAAGTGGTATTAGAATACGGGGGTGATCGAAAAATCGTATTTTCTTCGTTCAATCCGGATATTTGTGCAATGATTCGTCTCAAACAAAATAAATATCCAGTGGTATTTTTAACACAAGGCATTACATCGAAGTATCCTACTTATCACGACCCAAGGTGTCAAACCGTACCAATGGCCATGAGACACGCATTAACCGCAGATATCTTAGGAATTAACGTCCATACCGAAGATATTCTTCGTGATCCGTCTCAAGTTAAGTTAGTCAAGGACACGGGATTAATTATCTTCTGCTGGGGAGACGACAACAATGATAAGGATACTATCCAGTATCTGAAGAAACTCGGCTTGCACGCGGTCATATATGATAAGTAAGTAATATGGCGAATACAAGTCCAATCCAATTCAAAAGTCAATAATTTAATCAGATTTGAGATACCGAGATAATAATTATCTCTCTCTATAAATCTTTGTGTACATATATTTTATGTTTTGAATGTTTTTTTTTTTAGAATCGATGAATATAACGCAAAAGAAGTGAAAGAGAGTATATTCTTAGTTGATGCTAGAGAAAGTCAGAAAGAGTTAATAGCCTTGGCACATTGCAGTCAAACACCACAAACACAAATTTCTTCTCCCCTTAACGCGGATAAGGTAATCATCTTTTAACAGATATTATTAAAAGTATAATTATGTAACATATACATAAAAAGCCTAAAATATATAGCATATTCTTGCAAATCCTCTCTCATTAAATTAATAATTTAAACAATTTTTAACAAATATATATATTTTTTTAATGTTTTTATTTTATATATAAAAATTTAATAAATCTAAGAATAGTATTTCTAAGAAATTATATTTTATTCAAAAAATGCACAATTCTTTTTTATCGTTATTAATATATATATAATTGAACGTGAATATTGAAACTCAAATAGAATATCCAGAAATATAAAGTCTGAATTTGAATAATATTGATGTTTAGGATTATTACTTGAATCGACCATCAGCGACTACATCCTTGTTGAAGAACAATGTTGTTGGTGATAACATATATTCCGTATCAAATATGAAGTTGCCGACCAACTGCGAGGAGAGTATAGAGATTAATGAAATAACTAAGGATTTCAGTGCCTGCGCGAATACTTTCGGTCATTCGGTAAAAACAAACGGCATCTCTGGCGTGATGTGCGGACAATCGGCTCCTTTATCTGAATTTTATGGGGAAGACGAGGCGGCGAAGGATTGTCTTTGATGCTTTTCTTTTAAAAAACCCTTCTTTTCATGGTTTTAATAGAGAAATATCAGTAAAAAAGAGATTCTACGCCATGCGACAGGGAGATAACTTTTTTCTAATTTACACTGTAGTTGATAGGCTGAAATATTATCGAGGATTCGTCTGTATTTCTGAGATCTGTAATACTCTTATATGGATCGTGATTATGCAGATTACATATAAATAACCCGAAATCAAAACAATCAATGTTGTTCTGAGATTTGCCAAAAAAACTCATTATCTATTCATTCAACATTTAGATTTAAATATGACTATATATAATATATATAACCTAGTACTTGACTGTGTTCTACACTAAAAAAAAAAACGCTCAGATTAGCCATGTCTAATAATAATAGTAAAACATGCAAAAATAGATTTTGATAAATCCTACACCACTTGCAAATTACAGAATAACATTGATTATATTGCTTTAAAATATCGATATAATGTAATGTGCGAAAAAAATCATGCAACTTATTCTTCTCACATTTTTCGAATTTATTCATTTTTCACACATTGTACAGCGTGTGTCGGAAAAAGTATGTAGCCGGATATTCAAGAAATTTGAAATTGATCATCCCTTAATGAGAATGATTTGAATATCTTGAATATATTATTCTATCGGTAGATAATTATGATCCGATATATTTGCACTTTTTCGAACTTTATTCGTCTATATTTGTCATTTTTAGTCTAAATGTAAAATCTAAAAATTCAAAAATAAGTTCAGAAAAATCTAGATATCCAAAGATTAAAAAAAATCTAGTTTCTATGTCTATTCAAAAACAAATATAAGTATTCGCTCATGTATATGCAAAATAATATTAAAGCAATAATATTAAATTTTACTAATCCATAATAATAATTCAAAAACGGGAAACATTAGATAGAAATTACAAATTAAATTTATTAATTTACATTCAAGTGAGCATCGGTATCTCTACTATTCAGGATATTTCGGATTTTACTTAGCTCTCTTCAGCCATGCTGATGCTTACTTGAATATAAATTAATAAATTTAATTTGTAATTTTATTTATCGAACAATGTTTTTAAATTATTGATCTTGAATGGATTAATAAAATCGTCTTAATATTGCTTTCTATATATCCAAATATTGAAATCTCTAAGTATTCAATAATTTAGGCATACAAAGATGGATCTAAGAATCCATAAATCCGTTTATCGTTCTGATTTCACGATCTGAATGCCTAAAATACATAAAAAAATATAAATAAAAAAATATAGTTTCTTAGTTACTTAGATAGTTCGTTATTTAATTGCTAGATTATGTAATTCCATATAAAAAAAATTGAAAACATTGCTACCGGCATACAACTGTTTCCACGCACTCTACGTGCACTCTAGTAATTTTTAACTTCTAACGAGAACCTTTTCAGTGAGTTAATGAATCCTGCGCAGGATATAGAAAACGATTTTAACTCCCGCGAATTTGCCTGTGATAAGCCGGTGCGGGAGTTTTTAGTACAAATCTCTTCAGGTATATATCTTTATTTATAATTGAGAAAAAATGATTCTCTTCTCTCCCGTATCTCTTCCGCTATCGATTCGGATTATAATATAAATACGCAAAAAAAAAAGGAAAAATACAGGAAAAAAAGAGCGAGTTGCTCACAATCAGAGAAACTAATGCCATTAATTAATACAACTTTTTATGAGCTGTCGAACGAAAAATCACGCCGAATGCAACAGCGAATGATCGCGCCGCACCTCGAATTGCCTTTTCGACAGCTATAATTCGAGTTTTAATGTAATGTAAAGTAAACTATTTTTCGTAGTCATCTAGGAAATACTTCATATTCATTTATTTATATCATCATTCAACGCGTGACAATTTGCACGATTATTCAATCGGCGTGAGCGTATGATCAAGATAAATAAAGAAAAATCATAAAAGGAGCACATCTCGTTTTTGTTTTTTTTTTTACTTTTCACATTTTTAACACTGACAAGTCAGTGCACAGTTTTGCTCATTCTAAGTAGTCTTATAATAACGCTGCGAATAATTTGCAGTCTCTTCATGATGTATGCCCAACAGACGGTCACGGTGTTCAGAGACTGACTGGTTCGCCCGAGAAATTTGCTGTACTTTGAAAACTTGAAATACTTTTTCGATGAAAAAAGTACAGGAAACAAGATTCTGGAGCATACAGTCGATCTCTCGTCATTCTTAGCGCACTAAGTGCATTCAGAACACGAGAAATATCATTCGCTTTCTAGCAAACAATCTCCCGAATGTACTATATGTTCCTTCGAGAGAAAAAAAATAATGTTAACCCTTCAACCGATAGCTTTGTCCATCCATAACTTAGTGACATGAAGACGAGCTGAGCTCGTCTCACCGTCCGCTTCGATTTTTGATATCATTAATAACTCTTTTTTTTTTTCATTGAAGATGAAAAACCGTTTCAGATAAATAGGAAATCAATGCTTTGCACTCGGAATGCTCTCGTCAATAACGAAATGTGATTTTATTTGAAAGACGTTTATATCTATCAATGCCGACTAAAAGATTTTTCATCTTGATTTCCAAATTGGTTTATTGACGAATAAAACCGCAATTATTGGATAGCGAAATTGAGAATTGTCGCGACGCAACTAAAAAAAAAACAAATTAATTGAGAGACCTAATTAAGGCAAATACAAGCGGCAGCTTTGCGTCAATTGATCTCGCGAATTACGGATTCTTGGGATATATATCGTATATACTAGGAATATACTAACTATTGCTATTACTATTATTATTATTATTATTATTATTATTATTATTATTATTATTATTATTAGAAATATAATATTGTATTAGCGTTATCTCATAGCGCATGGGTTACTATTTTACAATAATTTAATAATACTTATTATTACACTAAGATAACGTAATGTTAATATCATTATAATACTGAGTATTACATACATTATAATACTAATATAATATTGAGAAATACAGACCGAGTTGACACTCCGTAGCGCAAAGAGTTGAACTATCGGTTGAAAGGTTGAAGAGAACGGACGTGCAGTGGCACGCCGAGCGTCTTTTTAAAATTTTTCACAGGAAGGATAACGTGCATACCGCATTATGGTAGTAAAATAAGTTGTAACAGGCTAATAGAGCGATTGTATCAATCGTCGAGACTCTGGCAATGTACAGTACATTTGTTGAAAGAATGCTAAGGAAATACATACCTATCTCTACATACGTTATTGAGATCACGATCAGGGATTCGAATCGAAATTACATTATGGATACATTAAAATTTCGACTGGTTATGATTATGGTCCGAGGATACTTAACTTTCGGTGTCAGTTTCAGTTCTTTTAGTGATAACGATGATATTATGGGCATATAATTACCGAAATCGAAGAGGACCGAAATCCAAATGAATCCGATAATCTTACGGTAAAAGAATTGAAACCAAAAGTTGGATTTACCCTCAGACTGTTATCCGGATCGAAATTTTTCGGTCCGAGTCTTTGATCACGCCGTTGCACTATACAGAGATGATATTACCTGTTCTTTTTTTTTCTTTTTTTTTTCAGTCGTCCTTTCGAGGAGGCCGAATATTCTTTTAAACCTTTTGCGTTCAACACAACTAGCGACTATAAATCATGGATGTCCTCTTGCTGGGCACGTTGCAAAATAAGGCAATTAGAATGCTAATAAATTGGATAGCTGACAATGCGGAACACTGATTAAATCGGGAAAACACCGCAGATTTTCTTATCGACGATAATTATTTTTTATAGAAACGGCGAGTACTGTATTAATTAGCGTTAATAAGTGTATATGACAAAGAAGTGTATATGACTTGAGGAGGAACTTTGAGCTTAAATACTATAAGAACGCAACATATATTATATTTCCGAGAAAATTGCGAGGTCAAGTGCAGCATATGTTTCCATATAAATCTGCAATTTTACTTACATTAGACGTTTATAATTGTGATAGTAATTATGAAAGTGGCGTAAATAAAAAATCGAAACATGAATTTATCCCATATTTCTTATAATTAATTTTATGTAATTACATTCTAAAATATGAGATAAATTCATTATGTTCGATTTTTTATTCAAATCATTTTCATAATTATCGGCACAATTAAAATGACTGGATCAGCTTTAGAGAAAATTTATGCGCGCATTTATGAGATCTTGCGTTAGTTTAACATCTTTAGAAACTTGCTGTTCCAACTTAGCTTTTTTCTGACTTATTGAATTTCTTATAATAAGTGTAGACTTTATTCTGAAAAATTATGGAATTGCGAGAAGAATCTAAAGCTGACACCAAGTTAAATTAAAATATTAAAAAAACTTCTTCATTTTTCATCTATTGTATATTATTAACATATCAGTATGTATATATACATTAAAAATGAACGATTCGTTTCTTCCTATTTAAGTTCTGAGCAACTCCGTGCGTCAGTTAGCGAACTTTAGAAGTTTTGCGAACTCGATGTGTTTTGGTCTCCAAACGGTTTTAATTAATATAAACTCCAAGCATAGTTAAGATTTCTAACGATTGTCTCCCACTTCTACTTCATTTATGTTATACGACATAACAATCGAGAAGAATTAAAGTAATTTATTCTTGCCGAGATAATAAAACATTTGTATTGTCACAGAACGTCTTTGTCGATATTGAATAATACTAATTTCTAATTTCTTCCCTATACATTTTTAGATGTAGTAAGAACTTTTTGTGGAGGACATTCTATGATTTTGAGATATTCAGGTGTGTATATATTTTGTATATTTTTTATATATATTTTATAATTTAAAATTAAATGTACAGTGTCCCAGAGCTCTACGAGATCACCTCTCGTGAGCAGTTAGAGCGGACTGAACTGAACAAAAATGCTTGTATGATATATATTGCAATTTTTGCAATAGTTAACGAGATATTTTATAATTTCTAACAATCGCTGAATAATGCGGTCTATCATCAAATATAAACGCGCAACAAAATAAGACCGTCCATCATCATAAAATGTTAAGCGGAAAATTGTTTTCTTCAAGCAGTCTTGATCATGCACAAGAAAATATCTCCCCGCACTGGGCGGTTGTATTGCTATATTTGATAGGCTGGACTAGACTGGATACGCATTTATTCTACGATCTTTAGAAATAAACATCTCGTTAGCTACTTGTGAAAATTACAAAATGATAGATACCTTTTACTCAGTTTAATTCGCTCTGCTTACTCACGAGAGATAATATTGTAGATTTGTAGCATCCTGTATATTACACAGAATATCTTAAATCATCACACACACATACACACACATACACACACACACACACATTCTTTTTTATGCTGATATATATATATCTTTCTTTTTCTTTGCATATATCAACCTTCTCAACAAGATATATATTATAACAACACTTTTGCGATTAAATTTATTTAATCTTAATTTATTTAATCTTAATTTATTAAATTTATTTAATCATTTATATATATATTAATGATAGGAATGACTTTTAATAGGTAATAAAATTAATGAGAGAGAAACAAAGACATTTTAATATATATCTAGTACAGCAGAATATCCATTAAATATTTAAACAAAGATAAATGGATAATATAAATAATAATAATTAATTTTAACAATTTTCGACCGTTAGATATTTACGACAAAATGACTAAAAAAAACATTCATATGTTGTTACAATGATACATTACGTCGTAAAAGAGAAATATACACACAGTATACGTTATGTGTGCTATAGTATTTCCCCTTAACTGTACATATGCGATATTTTTTAAGAATAGTAGTCCTGCTTCTTTCTAAATGAAGATGTGTTCGTCTTTTAATTTCTAATCGTTAGGTCACATTTGATTGCTGATTAAAAGAGAATGTATAGTCCCATCTGATATGAATAACCTGTTTAAGCAGGAGTGATTGTTTCTTAACGAATTTCATTCTCGAAGCGATTTATCGTGCGTATCTTGAATTGATTAGAGGAAAATTTGATATACTATGATGAAATTTGATATATATTTGATATATTAAGTGTGTCCTCTACTCCCCGAGGAGGATAAACATTGTATAGTACTGTGGCTCTACAAAGTGGACCGAAAAACCAAAACAGGGGAAAAAAAGAAAAAGATGATGAGAATTAGCTCGGATCCAAAGATTACGAGTCTACTATCAAGGGCACTCAATTCATTGATTCTAATTAATACTAATTAATATTAATTTACTGAAAACTTATTATTACAATTAATATCACACTCAAGTAGAATACAGAAATCATGCAGTAGGTATAATATCATAAAGACATCATCATTATCTTATTTATCAAGTTTATTAACTTTGCATTGCAATTCACAGATAGAATTAAAACTAATAATAAATTAAGTGCCATACGTTAACATCAAAATTATATATTCTTATCTCATTTCTACACAAATTGTAAGCATAAATCCATACTATTGATTTATATGTTCATTCATATTATTGACGAATAAAAAAATCGCAAAAAATATCATGGATTTTTATTATCTGAAATTATCAGTATGACATTTGTTTTTGCATTAAAGTGTGTATATATATTATCGATAATCTTTATCTCATACACAAATATTTTTTAAACCATTTTTATCTATATTTCGAGTATATAAGAAATCATCTAATTTTTCGTAAACATATTTTCGTACACATCTCTGCAGAAAAGTATCGATGAGACTTAAATGAATATATTTACATTAAGCTATAAAATTAATTCTTAAGCTACGTATAATGTCAGACGTAGCTTTTATATATAAATATATAACTATAAATATCTATATATATATATATACATATATATATATATATATACATATATATATATATATATAAT
>Ga0157364_1003693_pt1 | contig 14940 bp, 6 predicted proteins | sample AttsexASBM2_FD_111476 | JGI IMG/M metagenome (GOLD analysis project Ga0157364, IMG submission 111476) | Fungus gardens microbial communities from leaf cutter ant in Ribeirão Preto, State of São Paulo, Brazil - Atta sexdens ASBM2 | ecosystem: Host-associated > Fungi > Mycelium > Unclassified ... | reverse complement strand
TTTAACAGATTGATACATCGCCACTGGTAATGATAATAATGGCAGTAACTCCAGCCAAAGGACCATAATGCCGCTTATGGGGTGAAAAACACGCCGAGCCACTATCATCTCCAAATATAATATAATATATTTATTATTGTAAGTGCGCATTTGAAGTCGGTTACACTTTCCAAAAATGCAAAAATTTAATTCCCGTCCACAAGGAACATGAAAGGTCGGAGGATAGAGTAAAAGAGAATAGCGACTAATGAATCTCAAAGGAAGAGAATAGCAAACTACATCACGTCTCTTCTGATGCTCTAATTAGACGCGATCATCAAAGCTCCATAGGCATGGAAGTGGAAGAGATTGGAGAAAAAATCACCTGATCTCTGTCGTAATTGGACGCTGTCATTGTCATGTGATGCAATTTGCCATTTTCTCATGGGTATTCATAGTTGATTTTTATTTTAATCATCTTCAGCCGGTTCTATATTAGTTGCAAGCTGATCACAAGTTTGTTGCGGCAGTATGAAATTGATTTCAAAATCCAAGCTTCGAATTGACTGTCGCAACAAACTTGCGTTCAGCTTGCAACTAATGTAGAATCGGTTTTAAGTGTTGTCTTAAGTCGCTAATGCGTCCTTCTAATTGGTTCATAATATCTGAAGACTATACTTAAGATTAAATATAAGATCCCCGTGAATTCCGGCCATGGTGGTTGGACGATACCTCTCTCTAAATCTCCGCCATCTCTATTTATAGCCTTGTGCCCACGATGCTAAAAATCGGTCCAAGATCTCGGATGAAGAAAGAATTGACCAATCACAATGTTCATGTGATTCGTTAATTCCTTCTCTGTCCGATATTTCGACCGATTTCTAGGGCTGGTTTTGCCGATCAAGCTTAATCGTTATTAATTCTCAATCGCAATTGGTCGATTCTATTAAACAGCAAACGCGATTGGTCAGTCAACGATCAGTCAAATCGATTAAGCTAACTGACGTTGGTGAAACTGACCTCATAAACAATGACTTAAAGAAATTGACGAATATCAAACGTCATTTGATTTTGACACTGAAAATGAGCATCGAGCGTCAGCATAAAAAGGTACCTTTATAAATGTCGCATATGAGTAGTTACATGAATAGTTAAATCTTTTGCATCTAGTAAATATTAAAACTGTTTTATATTTTCAATTGATGTTCAGAAATGTTTTCTATTTTGAACTGAATCAGTTTCAATGTTGGATTTATAATTAGCAAAACTCAACCAACCTTAGGTGGATTGCATATACAATTACCTTAACCCGGAAATGAACAATATATATATATATATTATTGAAATATTTTTTATACTTTAATTAAAATTACTATTATAAGAATATATTATATTATATATTAACAATTATTTTCCTTTTTATTAGTATATTTAGAATTATGAATATTGAGATAATCGCAATTTTCTGAAAAAAGCAAATAGAAATATAACGACAATATTAAATAAAATTAAATATAGTTTATTAAGATATATTTGAAAAAATAGAGATTTTTAATTAGTATAATGCTTTTTATTGTGAGTTTTCAATGGAATTTACATATTTACAGATCTGTAAAAAATAGTTATGAAAAAGAAAGAATATGTTAAATAGTATTCACACACAAAACAATATTTTACAATAATTCACACATTTTTTCAATTGCATGGAGTAAAAATATTCCAGATAACTATTCCCAGTGAATTAATTTCCATCTATCTGCGTGGACAATTTAAAGAATTGCATTTATGTGATAATATAATTACAAAGTTCCTATCTTAAGTTTTTATCGGGAGAAAATGCATGAGGGTAGATCCTTATCTAAGTCGCGGTCGATTTCCGAGGCAACAATAAGGGACAATATGATTACAAAGCATGCGCTGTCAAAAATAATATTACTACGCAATAAGAATAATACAAAAGTAAGTCAATAAGTTTTTAAAAAAGTAAAACACATTTTTTTTGATCGATTCATTTTTATTTCTCAATATAATTTCTTTTCAGCTCGATACACTTAATCCAATGATTCTCCTTGAACTTTTTCAAGCCGTCCGAATAATATGATTTGTTCCAACCCTTCAAAATAAGCCTCTGTTTCGGCGATGAGCTGCTCTCTGGTGGTGAATCTCTTTCCTCTGAACCATTTCTTCCTGTTTGGAAACAGGATAAAAAATAGTCGCAGAGAGCTAAATCAGGAGGCGAATATGCTGGAGATATGGGGAAGCAATTCATAGCTGAATTCATTGAATTTGGCTATCGGTGCCGGACATGTGTGAACCTGTGCATTGTCTTGATGGAAGAGCACTTTCTTCGTCAAATGAGGACGTTTTTTTTTTTAAATGTTGTTGAAACAGTCCAATAAGGCTGCGTAGTAATCGCTATTGATCATTTGCTTCGACGGAAGATAATCGATATGAATTGTACGGCGTGCATCTCAAAAAGCTGTGATAATCACCTTTCCGACCGACTTTACGGTCTTCGCCTTCTAAGGAGTTGGTTCACCCGGTGAAGTCCATTGTTTTGACTGTTCCTTCGTCTCGGGTGTGAAATAATGGATCCATGTTTCGTCCACAGTAATGAATCGATGCAGAAATTCATCTGGATTATGTTGAAACATCTCCAAACATTGAAATCATCACACAATCGCGCTTATAGTCCACAGTGAGCAAACGCGGCACCCATCTTGCCAATAGCTTTTTCATATCCAATTGTTCGTGCAAAATTGAAATTACTGTGCCATGTGATATGCTTATGGCTTCAACAGCTCGCGTACTTTCACTCGTCAGTCAAAATCGTGGATTTTATCGATGATTTCTGACGCAGCCTCAATTGGACGTCCCGAATGAGGTGCATCACATGTGGACGACCACGTTTAAATTCATTCATCCAATTGTATACAGTTGCAAACGCTGGTGCAGATGTGCTATGAACATTATCCAATTCGGCTTTGATTTCTTTCAGCATTAAACCTTTCATATGTAGATGTTTGATTTCCGCATGAAACTCATTTTTTTTCATTTTGCAAAAAATACAAAGGTTCTTCGCTTTAATCTACAGAAATGAAATCACGCGATGAATTCCGCTTTGACAGTAATCAATGACATTGCGAGTGCCCTGACAGATTTTCTAAAAACTTATTGACTTGCCTTCGTAATTTAAAAGTAATAGCAAAAAATAAAATGTAAAGCCCCTTTACGATGAAAAATTCGATTATATGGCTGCGTCATAAATACTCGCTACGAAAAATGGAGGGCGAAAAATAAACAAAAATGTGAAAACTAATAGGTATGCGGCAAGAACGGGACATAATTTTTTCACATTTTCTTTCGTTTTGCGCACTTTTTTATATTATACCATTGACGAAAATAAAGCTATCGTATATAGTTGTCTTTGCTACATAGAAGAAGCACTGACCGTTCAATGTATGGATCGTTCAAAGATTTAGGTTAATGGAAAATATCGTTGTTTATAATGCATATTTGAGAGAGGGACATCAAAAGTCCAACGTATCCATAACAGAATAAAATGAATTTTACAATCATAAAAGGAAAGAGGTACATAACTTTTTCCCCTCCGGCAAGAAAACATAAGCAAATGATATATCCAACATGGTGCGCTTGTATATATTGAACTATCTTATAAATTGCAAAGAGTAGAATCTTGATGTCTCTTTAATAAAAATATCCTCTTCATATGACATGAACACTATGGTGGCTCTTATTTCCAAAGTTTGAATTTTTTCACGCTACTCTCCCGTTTGGTTTTATTTTGAGAAAAAAATCTGTGTAAAATTTCAGCTCAATCGACCAATTCATCTAAGTTTCATTTCATCAAATTTAATGAAAGGAAAGGGTGCCTTGAAAATCGAAAAAATCATAAAATCACAGAAAAAATCAATTTTATTTGTTAATCTTGCGAAATATTAATTATATGCAAAAAAGTATACCAGAATTGTAGATCCATTAAAATTGCGCATATTATTACTTGTTTTTTCTCATATGACTAATGATTTCCGAGAAAAATGTGAAAATTTTTTTTTTTTCTACAAAATCTTGAAACTGATATAAATTTTTTTTTTATAACCTGGAAATTTTCGGCGAATTATAAACTTGACTCCTTTCTCAGCCGAATCATTTACAACTTTCAATTTATTTATTAATTCCAGATATTTTAGAAAACTTTTATTTTTATGTCACGTCAACGGTTCTGTCTTAAGGAATTCATCATTCAAGTCAAATCTTTCGAAAAATCCTCTAATTTCGATGGAAACGAATTGTTCAATTCCGTTGCTAATAATTTCTGGAATTTTATAGTTTGTAATTGTATTCGCTTCTCATTTTCGTTTTCGGAAGATTATAATAAATTATTTACGAAAAACGAGTAACAGAGATAATATTTGCTTCAGATTATCGAAAGATTATAAAAAAGAGATTTCATCTCAGGGTGAAGATTTTGTAAAAAAAAGAAGTGATTTTCACATTTTTCTCGAAAATTGTTAGTTGTGTACGAGGAAACAAGTAGTCAATAATACGCGCAATTTTAGATAGATTTATAACTTTTGTATATTTTTTTGCTAATAATATAATTAATATTTCATAAGATAAATAAATAAAATTGATTTTTTTCCATAATTTTATGATTTTCAAAGTCCCGGCGGCACTCTTTTCTTTTATTTAATTGAGCTAAAATTTTACACAGATTATTTTTTTATAAAATGGAACCAAACTGGGGGATAGCGCGAAGAAAGAGTCCCATAAAATTTTCACAAAAAATAAAAACTATTCTGACGAACACACACGCAAAGATTTTTCTATAATACGATAGACGATTCCTAGCAAATATTATCTTTAGCAATAATTTGAATAAGCAATGATTTGATATACAGGATGTCATATAATTCATCCAACACTCGTGGGCAGGTAGAGCGGACTATTGACTCGAGTTGAGAAGTCGAGAAGTCCTCTACCATTTTGCAATTTTCGCAATAGTTAACAAGATATTTTTTACTAAAAATCGCTAAATATTGATTTTCAATAATTTTTTATTCAAATATTACTTTATAGAAAACTTTATAGAAAAACAGCAAGAAACAAAAATTGTTTTCTTTTTATAAAATTCTGAGAATGTTTTCAGAATTTTTTAATACTCTATTTTCTCATGTTGATAAAAATAACAAAATGCAGTACTAAAAAGTTGATAAAAAATTCTTAAAGTTTTTTGAAAAAAAAAACAATTGTTATCTCTGTTTTTCTGTAAAGTATTTGATAGTATTTGAGAAAGAAATTATTGAAAATCAATGTTCGACAACTTTTAATAATTAATATCTTGTTAACTATTGCGAAAATTGCAAAATGATAGAAAACTTTTCAAGTTTAGTCTGATCTATTTGCCCATGAGCGTCGGATGAATTCGGGACACCCTGTATACGCCTATCAATAAAAAATTTGTATATATAATATTATTATAATTACAATTTTAAAGTTATGAAAAAATATATTAAAATTAGTTATATTAAATTTACTTGTAACACAAAAATATTTTTTATACAATTTTACATATTTTCTTATATGTACTTGTGAACTTATATTATCTTTTGCATTTCTTAAATTTTTCTTTGTAATTGTATTATATTTTTTATATATTTCTTTTATGTTTTATTCAAATATACATATTATATTTAAACCTGTTTATAAAATTAATGTGTAATTGTAATTTTTATATTATTAATATTATAATTAATTTATTAAATAAAAGGGAAATTCATATATAGGATGTTCCCAAAAAATGGTACTAAATTTTACGGATATGTAACTCGTTAAAACAAATCAAAACATCTTAATAAAAAAACAATCCGAAAACTTTTTATTTCTGAATTATGAAGCATTTTCTTCTGTGAAAAATAGAAAATAAATTAAATCTATAAATGTTCAATATGCCTTCGGTTCATGTCAATACACAATTCGACATGTTTCATCATTGAAGATCAAAGATTCCAAGTTTATTTCGTATTTGTTGACAACAGTTTCCAAGTCTCTTAGTCAATTCACGGATGTATGTGACCATCTAATTACGCAGAGATTGTTGTATTTAACTTTGGATTGTGGATTGTGTCTAGTTTTGTGCTATCTGAAAAATGGCTAATTTTTACACAAATTCTGAAATGACGAATATTCATTTTGTATGGCAGAGCAAAGAGCAATGCTTCAAAAGCAGCACGCTTTTATCATGCAATTTGTCCGAATCGCCGATTCAGCCAAGTAGAAGAATGTTTAGCAAAATTCATCAACGCTTACGTGAGACCAAACAGTTCAAATCTAGTTGACTGCGGTAAACCGCGACTTGTTAGAACTCCTGTATTCGAGGAAAATATTTTACACACAATTGAAGAAAATCTTGGAATATCTTGAAGAATCGCCCTACAAGAAAGATTAAGCCATCACATTGTGTGGAACATTTTGCATGATCACTTTTGCATTCCTATTATGTTCAGCACGTTCAGACTCTTCTACTAGTTGATTTGCAACAACGGATCATTTTTTGTCAATGGCTTCTTCATCGATGCAATCAAGATCCACAATTTTTATGCAATATTTTGTTTACTAATGAGGTAGGGATCAATAACGTTCATAACATGTTTGGGGAGATAAAAATCCTTATGCTATCATCACGATATCAATATCATTTTTCTGTGAATGTTTGGGCAGGTATTTTTGGAGACCATCAAATCGGACTTTACATTTTGCCTAATAACAGGACAAGTATATTTTAATTTTCTTGAAAATAATTTATTCGAACTTTTGGGAAATATTTCTTAACAACATAGACAACGAATGCGGTTCATGCACGATGGTGCCCTTGTCCATTTTCTCGTTAATGTCAGACGCCATTTAATCAATCATTTCTTTTCAAGAAAGATGGATAGGACGCGATCCAGTTATATAGCCACCTCGCTCACGATTTAAATCTGTTGGATTATTATCTATGGGGAAACTTGAAGAGCATAGTATATGCCACATCGTTGATACAATAGATGAATTGGCTCAGAGAATTGAAAACTGTTGTTAACAAATACGGAATAAACCCGGAATCTTTGAACGAATCTTCGATCTTCAATGAGGAGACGTACCGAATTGTGAAATGAACAGAGAGCACATTGAACATTTATTGTAAATTTAAGTTATTTTCTATTTTTCACAGAAGAAAATGCTTCAGAAATAAAAGATTTTCGAAGTATTGTTCATCAAGACTTTTTGGTTTAACGAGTACATATCCCTAAAATTTGATACTATCTTTTGAGAACACTTTGTATACATGGAATGTGCGAGCGAAGGGTGCGTCACGTCTTAGTTTATATAAATTATGAAAAAATACACACATAACACAAATCAGCATGTAATTTTTTATTTACTGACACGAATCTTAAATTTATATGTATTATGACAAACATGTAGAAAAATTTTTTTATATAATATAATATATGCGAAATATATATACTTTATTCTCCTTTTCATTTTGATATCTTGACAAGAGAGAAGCAATAATCAGAATAGAAGCAATAATCAAAATGTCTATGTGACCCTTTCCATGAATCTATGTAACATTTTAACAATCCTATCTAAGAAAGCATTCTGTAGTCTCATAATGCGCCGTGCTCGACAATGATCCGCATAACATCGACCAGCGTCAGCTGGCCGTGGCGTCCCGCACTGTTACGCCTCGCATTGCGCCGCGCAGCGCCGCGCATTCTTCTCTCGAACGGGGGTGATCCTCACGTATCCGAGTCTGCGTAGAGACGCGCATTGCGCGCGCGAGCGAGACTCGGACTGCCAATCAATAATCGGAGTACAGGTGGGTCGTCGTCAACGGCGGCGGTAGCGACGACGGTGAGAACGGTGATAACAACGAAGCGAGCGCGGCGCGCATATCGAAAACGAAGCTGATGTAACGCGACGTAATGCTGAGGACATAGAAGAAGTTGACTGCCTTCGGTATTGACACGACGAAGGGTGAAAAACAAATAAGGGACGGTGCTATGCGCACGAAAGAGTTAACTAAGGGCGGAAGGTCATTGCGTTCTGACTCTCTCTATCTATCTCTGGCTCTTACTCTTTCTCTCCCTCTCCCTCTCTCTCTCTCTTTCTCTTTGTCTTTGTCTCTCCCTCCCCCGGAAACGAGAAATTGAAATGTCGGCTGTAACAACGATCGCGACCCTCCGAAGCGCGCAACACGCCTCCGCTCGAACATCCCTCTCGTGTTAGTCGCTCGGCTGCAGTGCGCTCGTACGGGAGTCGACTCGGACCACGTTGCTGGGATGATGAGGGAACGCATCAATTGCAGTCGACAGTGCTCGTGGAATTAGCATGTGCAACGTACGCTGAAAATTGGCGTCAACCGGGATCGTCGCTGCATGACTGTGAGTCAAGTTGGATAATTCAGATAGATATGTTTCATATACGATACATCCTTGGTGACGATTGGACATCGCCTGAAAGGACATTTCCTGAAAGCGTGTTTACGGTCAGAGACATTGTCTTCGATCTTACTAGTGGCTACCAGCTGTAGCACGCCTATAGAGTATATATGGACTCGTCGGTAGTTGACCGTAGGCACTCCGTCCTGTCGATCAGTCGAGCGAATCCAAACGACTACAATCTGTGAGAAAAGCTATAGCGCAACAGATGTGCACAAGTTTAAGGAAGAAATAAGTCTTCGCATAATTCAACGAAATGCAAGTGATAGTTATCGAGCTTTGGACTCACAGCAAAATTAAGGAAACTGTTTTATTTAAAGTTTTATAAGAACACGCGTGAAAATCACGCTGACAGTTTATCCTGCCGTGTTGTGATCAATCTGAAAAGTCTATCATAAGTCTATTCATCCTTTCATCGATTAATAAATTAAAACACATAAGCTCTTGTTCGAGACGAAATAGTCCGAATCTACGATTTACACATATTGGAAGAAAGCAGACTTTAGAGATTGGGAGAATCTATTACACTGGACAATCAACTTGATTGGCCGTTTCTGTTTGGCTGATCATTAAGAAAATTCACGAAGTGACGTACGTCTTCGTACGTCTACAAGAAATTGGAACGTTGTGAAACGATATGTCATCTCGGGCACAACCGTGGAGAACTCCCCAGTATTAGCCCGTGCCAAATTCATCGACGAAAGTGAACATTTTCGCAAAATTCTTGTGTCTCGTCGTCTCGAGGACTTACATCAAACATTTGTACCTGCGCCGAATTTCCAATTATTTATTGCATTGCGTCTTATTAAGATATTGAATATTCACTCAATATTTATTACGTTTCATTATTCAAAATACAGAAGTATCAAAATGCACGAGAAGAACCTCTTTACATTCCTTTATAATCTCAATTTTGCTGAATAATATTTTCGCGAGCTTAAACAAATATAAAAAAGAAGAAGAAGAGGAAAAGAAGAACAATTTAAACTGATATTCAGAAAATTATCTTTTCCGTACTGAGACTGTCGTCACGTTCCATCCATTACTAATTAATTATTAACGAAATAACTGTGTCGCAATATCTACGCGCCGACGGAGAAAGTTAAGTTTAAGTCGATTATACACATATGCGCACATAATGATCCTTTTATATTTTATATTGATGTTTTGAGAAGAGAAATTTTTTAATTAAATAAGAGAGGTACCTCAACAGAAGGATTATTTCAAGAGAGACGTGGATTGCGATATTTAAGAAATTTTATTTCCATGTTACGGATTACAAGAAACTTCACAAGAATTGATATTAATTTATTACTAATACACAGTTTATTTACAAGTACAGAGTTCGCAACAAGTATTAAATAATTTTGATGCGCACACGTCCCTATATACATATAATGCACAACTTTTACTGTTAATAAACACAAAAGAAAGTCTGCTTCATCATTCGACAGATTTTGATTTTTACTTGAAGCATAAAGAGGAAACATAAAACAAAAAAGACACAAACGAAAAGCGTAACGGAATGTATTAACCCAACAGTCTTTCAAAGCGTCGAACTTTTAATCAATGCTCTTTTTTGCATTGTCTTGTCTTTTTATATTACGAGAAAATACTAAATAACAGAATAACAAGATACCGATAATGATTATTTCGATTAAATTTAATTGCCTTACTTATATCGTGGACGAATAATGATTTGATCTTCAAGAATTCGTCAAAATACGATGTTCGGAAATCATGCCACGTAAATAAACAACGCGATTGACAGCGAGATTATAATAATCACTTCGCCAAAATTCAGCTTTTCAAGGAAAAACTGTCGAAGTCGCAGGCCCCGGGTTCGTCCCAGCTGCGGGACGAACACATAACGTTGCATTCGGTGAAGGATCAATCGATTGATCCACCAACGGTTATCAACGTGGCTACCCGACCGCCACCAGTAGTAATAAGAAGGAAGCAGATTCCATCGATTGAGGTAAAACGGCAGGACTCAAGCATCGCGGAATCCAGCATTTCTGACGAGGGTCCTCGATCCAGTCGCGAAAAACTCAACAACATTGCAGGGAGAAAGAGGAAGGATCGAGGACACTCGCGTGGTGAAGAATCAAGATTCAAGGAGAACGCTCGTTGTGGGTTCGAATTGGAGAACGACGGGGCCTGTGCGCTATCAGAAGTCGAGAGTCACTCACGCAAAAAGCGGTACTTCTTGGCGAAGTCTACATCGACAAACGGCACGGCGCGGCGACTAGTATCCACGGAAATCGGCGGCGGTAGGACGACGTCGATTAGTTCGTCGTCATACGAGCACGACCTGCAGAGCCTGCTGCACAGTCAGCTGCGCGAAAATATCACTGGCTACAAGTGTCGCAAAGAGGCTGGTACTTCAATTGGTACCAGTGGACGCTTTGCCATCAAGATCAGTGATAGTACCTCCTCGGATCTTCAAGAGGAAAGCGAGCTATCGTCCGAGGAAAGAGACGCCTTGATCGAGAAAATTAGAACGACGTCGAACGTTTGTTGCAATAAGATACCTAAGTTTAGCGCTAGACGAAGGGTTGTAACTACCACCGGATCCTCCGTAGTCAAGGATTATTATCCTAGGACTGCGGAAAATCGACTTCTGGACTTGAACAAGGATTCCTGTTGCGCCACAACGACGGCAACAACTTTGACAAGGCATAACGTCCACGTGATCAACGAGACGGATACTTTTCACGACGACTTTGCTAACTCGTCTCAGAAACCAACCTCAGCACCGAACACCTTGTCTCTTGGCAGAAAACTTTCATCTTGGAAGAAGGAGGGCAAGGATCTACTCGTGAAATCAGTTTCCTCAGCAAACACGCTCACCCCAACAACGATGACCTGCATAAAATCACCGGGTGCGATGTCAGAACATCTCTTGGAGCAATTTGAGGTCCCGGTTGCACCTGCGACAGCGGTTCTCAGTGCCCTGCGAGTTAAAGGTGGCTCACTACGGGAGAGCGATCGTAGCGAGAGGATGATAGACGTGCCGCGACAAAGATGGAGCAGCGTCAAGGACAAAGGTGGCAGTGTCAAGAGCCTATTGCTAGAGAACGGGGGTCCACAACAACAGCCATTGAAGGATGCTCTTAGAAAAGAGGTATTTTGTGGCATACTGAGAAAATAATATTTGATATTTGTTACCATAATTGCATGGTAAAATAATTGTGATTCAGATCTCCGAGCTTTTTTTTATAATTATTACTGCTTTAATGTAAGTATAATAGTTATATTTACAGTTCTATTATATAATTATGTTTATAGTCATTTTCGAAAGTAATCTTATACATTCTCTTTGATATATAGAACTATAAATATAATTGTATATGTATATATATATATATATATATATATATATATATATCAATAAATTATAAAAATGAAGCTTCTAATCACATTTTATCATGCAATTATAGTCACAAGTATAAAAAATTTTCTTAGTGTAGCTATACCAATTACAGCTCAATAAATTAATCATTATCTTGTTGAATCGTTCTTCGCATGAGTAAATGATTCATAACTGATTCATGAATTGTTCAATATGTATTCCAGTCTATGAAAATGGATCTACTATCATAGATTAATCAATATTAAGACACATTAAATTATTGGAATGCTAATAATTCATACATACAATTTGTAATTTCTTACAAAGTAATTTCTTTTTGAAATTACTGCAAAAAATATCAGTATAAAATGAGATATTGAGAATATATAATATCCAAAGCGTCTGACATTTGTGTACGATCCTTACAGTGTTAATACTTTAAAATGGATACGAGTTATTTTCGGTAACACATTGATCGCAATACACACCCACATGCAGCTCTAACGTGACAGGAGACTCCAATCGCGATAGTAGTCGCTATCGTATGTCTTATTGACGTAGATAAGAATATACCTTGTTCAGATAATTCATCTGTTCCCACATGCGGGTTTTATTCTAAGTGATTACATAATTGTTATCAATCTGAAAAAAATTTTTATCGTGTGAATTTTGGCATGAAAATGTAATCGTTTAAAAAATGTATCGGAGAATCACTAATGGACTGATAGAGTCATTAATCATTAAACGTGAATCGATCCATAAATGGACAGAGCTTTTCTATGTAGTCACTTGGCTATCCGTTATTGTACTTGATAAATTATTAATATTTATGTCCTCTTCCGTATATATCATATTTCTCGATTAATATCTTATCTGCATTATCAATAGAAATATTTTATTACTAAAAGAATATTTTATTTTGTTTAATAAAATAAGAGATGGCGGACTTATTATTTTTATAATACAAGAATAGTAGAGTTTAATTTTAAAGAAGTCGCGGGATGAAAATGCGACAGAGAAGACAGAATGCTGAGTAGGAAATTGAAGATGTATATTTGTAACCAGTTCTCTTGAATCGGTTTGATAAATTCTGATTTCCCTGTTGAGCTCCTTTCAATTAACTCGGCCAACACCATTTTCATCAGGAGAGATGCGTTGTTTTTAATAAAAACACCATTGACTTTATACAACGGTTACTAGCTATGGTGAAGAGGCTGAACATCGCATTACCATGCGTCTACCACTTATCCTTCAGTGGTAGACGCCTTTCTGCTATTTTCAGACTATACTACACATGTATACATGGTGCATTCTGGTAGGCTACTGCCTCATTGAAAAACATCGATCATCTCCCCCTTATAAGTTCACAATTAAATACCCCAAATATAATTATATTAATAATGTATAATAATAATAATGTATAATAATAATAATGTATAATAATAATGTCCATACAGAGATTTAGATTGAGTTGGAGTTTAATCAATCAGAAGGAAAAAAATCAATATCAAATTTAATGAACTTTGTTTGCATTGGTCAAATTTCAATCTCAATTTCTAGTACAATTTCTGATACGAGTTTGATGAAGATTATTGCTGATATGAAGTTGCAATGTTATGGAGCGAATTGGCAAGATTTTCATATTTTAATTGTAGTTTGTTTTATTGTAGGTCCTTCTTCCTTATCATTATAAAATTATAGTGCAAAATTTTATTTCTAGTAATACATTGAAGCGCACGTTAGAATTTTATAAGACTAATTCGTTTTCATTGTTAATTGCACGGTAATTGCCTTTAACAATTATGTTACGCTAGATTATAGCTTCATGTTAGCGCATTGTCAAGGTTTTACAAATAAAAGTGAAACTTAGAAAATGTAATTTGCTAGAAGAATCCTTTATTGAGTGAATGCGCCTTTATTGACTCATTACGTGACAATTAATGCATTTCTGCATTTTCCAGTGAGAAATGACGATGAAATCGATTCAATATCGATTTAATAATTTCGATTCGATGTCGATTCCCTTATCATTTCTCACTAGATTAGACTTGATAATCGAAGTATCAGTAATCCTTTTTTCTGAAATAAGATAATATTAATTAACAGGATTCAGAGAGAGAGAGAGAGAGAGAGAGAGAGAGAGAGAGAGAGAGAGAGAGAAAGAGAGAAACGTTACTTTTCAGTTTCTTTATCGTTATTTTTTAAAGCAATCAATTTGCTGATCATGTTATAATTTTTTATGATGGTTATGATGAGCTTATGATATAACGCTAACTAATTAAATGCTAAGGTTGTGCTAAAATCAGAAAAGTCACTTCGAAAAATAATTTGTCATTACGTGTTATTTACTTATTACTAAAAAAGTAATATTAAAGTAATTAAAGTAATTAAAAAAGTAATTAAAAAAAGTAATAAGTAACGAGTAACATGTTACAAGTAAAAAGTGGCGCATTACAAATTAAGAGTTATTTTTTTTAGTAACGAATAACTTTTTCAATTTTCATTCGTTACAATAGACTTTTCTAATTCTGATTACTGTTACCGTCATAAAAAATTCACAAGTACCAAATCGCTATTATAATATGGTAACGATCAATAAAGCAACGGTGTTACAAGTAACGTCTTATTTCCCAAATCTGTTAATTAATCGAATGTATTTTTCAAAGTATGAGAATTCTTGCGAAAGTAATGGACAATTGATTGCTACTACTAACTATTATACAGAACTTTATGCGATAAATGACTAATTAAAGAGATGAATTAAAATTAATAAATTAATAATAAATTATAAATTAAATATAAATTATACGGAAAAATAAATTGAAAAAAATAAAAATATTAAATTGAAAATACGAATACGGGACTGCAATAAAAGCATCTGATAATGTTTCATGTCGCGCGCAACTGTGAGACCGTTATCAGATCGATACGTAACTGTCTTCGCGAATAAAGAAAGATGACACATAGGGAAATGAATGAAAATAGAAAAAAAAGAATTTGATATTTTCAAAGATGTGTGTGTGTGTGTGTGTGTGTGTGTGTGTGTGTGTGTGTGTGTGTGTGTGTGTGTGTGTGTGTGTGTGTGGGGGTGTGTGTGTG
>Ga0157364_1003692_pt1 | contig 14940 bp, 6 predicted proteins | sample AttsexASBM2_FD_111476 | JGI IMG/M metagenome (GOLD analysis project Ga0157364, IMG submission 111476) | Fungus gardens microbial communities from leaf cutter ant in Ribeirão Preto, State of São Paulo, Brazil - Atta sexdens ASBM2 | ecosystem: Host-associated > Fungi > Mycelium > Unclassified ... | reverse complement strand
GCACCCACACACACCCACCCCCCCCCCTCGCGCGCACCCACACACACCCCCACCGACCCCCCACCCCCCCCGCGCACGCCCGCGCGCACACACACACACACACACACACACACACACACACACATGCGACGCACGCGCACTCACACAAACACACAGACACACACATAATATATATATATATATATATATATATATATATATACAGCTGCGGCAAGAGATCGCCTGTACATTCCACAGGAGGCGGGTGGTCGCCGCGTTGGAGATGTGAAAGATTTCGGTGCGGACTCCGCGAACGAACCGCAGAATGGCTTTCCTGTGCCCCGTACGCATACGTCGCGGAAAGAAGAAGAAACGTAAGTAAACGGCACGAGCCTGTATAGAAAAAGTGCAAGAGAGAAGAAATGAGACAGAGAGAAATATGAAGATCGAGAGGACACGGCAAGTTTGATCGCAAGGGGCAGTTGTCACATTCGGCCCGATCACCTGTTGCTTGGGACCGGTTATGCAGCTTCCACCCCGTAGCCTCTATGAAACGAGCCGGGCCGAGTTCATGCGTCGATTACGCACAACTTTCGATTTTTCTCTCCGTTGGAAAATGCAAAATCATCTTCTCGTATAAACGTCACGTTTTAAAGGATTATTATTGTTACTGTCGCTTTTTCAAAATGTCTTGTAGAAGTAACTTTCGTGAAATAAGTTTTGTATTTTATCTTGTAAAACATACATGTTAAAATGATTCTTCTTGTAATTTTGAGAATTCCTCTTTCTTTCAGAAATAATTTTGTTATTAAAAAAATGTGTGTGTGTGTGTGTGTGTGTGTGTGTGTGTGTGTGTGTGTGTGTGTGTGTGTATTTTATATATATATATACATATATTTTTTTTTATAGTATTGTATAAAATTATAAAATTCTTGAAAGTATCGAGTTTTTATTTTTTTTTAAATTCTGTGAAAATATATTCACAGAATATATATTATAATAAATTTTCAATTCCAAATAGCCGGAATACACAACTTTAATTTGGAGAAAGACTGTGGAACAGGTGGCAGTGGGCTCGGTCTGGGTACCAGAGTACCATTACCTCCAGGTCGGATAACTGGAAGCGCTAGTATTGAAACCCTTGTAAGAGTTGGTATTGAAAAGGAGAATGGACTCTCTCCGGACAGTAAAATGGTTATTGTGCATGACTTTACTCCCTGCGTGGATGATGAACTTCAAGTCAAAAGAGGCCAGGTTAGCGATTGATTGTTCTCCGACAGATCTATATTACAAGCGGCATGCTATTTATGTTTCATATATAGCAATTTCCCAAATACATGTAATCTGCATGTCTACTCTTTTTAACTCAATTTTATTTTAATTTGTCAAGAGTCCTCATTGTTTCTATTTAAGTCTTTTTTTATCTCCTCTTTTGCTAGCATAAAAAATTATACAAAACAAACATTAAGAAATTATATGTTTGTTAAAAAAAGATAGCATTAAGGAATCTTTACGTTTCAGGTAGTAAATGTGCTTTACAGAGAAAACGATTGGGTATACGTAATAGCAGCGGACACGCGTATGGAAGGTTTCGTGCCACACTCGTATTGCGCACCGTACACATCGCAGTTAGCAGAATTGACGCTGGCCAATCTGAACAACGTGAAGAAGAAGTTGCCTCGTTCCAATGAGAATGACTGTGATCTTCTTAGTGCAGGCCGCTTGCAGGAGACGCAACAGATCGATACCGGATCGGCCTCGGATTGTGAGAGCTACGCACGAAATAACATTACTACCGCGGATGTCAACGTTAATCGGTCCAACATCACGCAGTCCCAGAATTCTATACAGACTATATCGTCCCAGCCAGACGTACACCCCTTTTTCAAGGTATCAATTGATTAGCCGAATGTCATAAAAACACCCTATTCCCAATTCAATATAAGTTCATTCTAAGTTATCATTTGACACTGCAGACTTGATGTCTATTATATTGGATCCACTCAATTCTAAATCTCTCAAAAATGTGAAACAATTCGATATTTTTTATGTTACATCTCTGTAGACTTGAATTATTCTTTTATTAAGATATACTTAGTATTTATTCTTTTTTAAGTCATTTTTAATTCTTAAAATTAATCAGTGCTTTTTAATTAACAAATTAAATATCAATTAATTTCAAGGAATAAAAGACATAATATTATATTGTAAACACTGTATAAATTAAATAGTTCACAGACTCAGCATCAGTAATTGTGTCACAGATTTTGGCTTTGATTTCGGAAGATTAAAATCTTTCCGATATTAAAAATTTTTAATTAGTTGAGTAAAATATTGGCACTTGTGAATTAAGTATAGTATTTTTTAAGTATAGTATTGAATTAAGTATAGTATTGAATTAAGTATTTTTTAATCTCGTTTGATTCATCAGCGAGAAATTCTACCGTTCCACAGGATCCATCAGCCGGAAGATACATTGTTCTTTACACCTTCGTGGCACGAGACGAAAATGATGTTAGTGTCGAGAGAGGCGAGTTCGTAACCGTGTTGAATCGCGACGATCCGGATTGGTTTTGGGTGCTCCGACATTGCGATGGCAATGAGGGTTTTGTACCGTCAGGTTTCGTTTATCCTGGTCATGTTCTTCATTCTTATGCGACAGCCACTACGACGGCCACCACTATCTCTACAAATACAGCATCCACAGACGCTCATAGTTCAGGTTGGCTCTTTGTTGAACCATTACATCATTCAACCGTTAAATCTCTGGAAAAGTTTTCTAGAATATATATATGTCAATGATAGGAGTTCAATGGAGTTCTGTAACTTCTAATAATTAGGACTATATTTATTATCAACCTTTTATAATTATCGATTTGACAATATTCATCTTGCAGGTAAAGGTACAGGAGGCGAGTCGTTACAACAAAAGGGAGTGCGAGATTTCCGGGACGAAACAACTGGTACGGAGTTAGTGGTACTTTACGATTACAAGGCACAAGCGCCAGACGATCTATCGGTAAAACGGGCCGATTGGATATACGCGGATCTGGGAAATCAAACGGTGGATGGTTGGCTCTGGGCTTACGCGCCCAAGACTCGCAAGTATGGTTTCATTCCTAAAGCGTATGCGCGGCCTCCTGCCATGACTAGCTTATAATTCGAATTATTAGGGAAGGAAAAAACTCGCTTGATTTTTTAAAGTAAGTTCGCAATACTGCCTTTTATCGTCTTTTTATATATTGTATGTCGTGCAAGGTATGTGCAAAGAACGAGATAATTAATGTTTTATTTAAATATGTACATCAGATTATTAGCCCGGATGATGCAATGGAAAAATGAATTTAGCTGATTAGGCTAAAAGATGAATGATATTTTTAAGAAATAAACGAGATTATTGCGTGATACAAGATGCAACTTTTTCAGATCTTCCATTCGTTTTTCCTGTATGATTCCAATTTATATTGGATGGGCTTACATTTTTTAAATAGTTATTTCAGAAGCAAAGACATACGTGTTAACTGAACACATGTTTAATGTACAATAACATTTACATTGAGACTAGTACAGCCGGAGGTAATATGGCTGATTAATCCCTCGTGGAGAACTATACAATCACCAGCCAAGAAGACATCACGTGGACATTGAGCGATTCTCAGAGACGTTACAGGGCCTGTGTACGTGAGCGAACGAAATCCCCCGTTCTCGATACTATCGACAGCCTATTAAACCATTCAAGTGTCCATTATCTATCTTTAAGCACTGATATGTTTTCTTATATGCACAAATCGATAGCGAATACCTGAATGCTACACCGAAGTCTATCAGCTGTGTCGCCGACGTCTAATCCCGCCACCCAGGCAATGATCATATCCTTCTCGCAATGACCTTCTCCACCGGCGTGCATCTCCTCACGACACGCGTAATTGTGGCTGCTGTGCAGACGCGCTGCCAACACCGGCAGAGGCAATCGATTCCGATACTTAGGATTTATTTGAATGCTACCGAACAGCCTCGCTGAGGAATCTCTTATTGTTACGATAATTTCTACGATTAGTTAAGTTAGACACGTTATAACATTAATTGCGAATATTATATGGTTTTATCTAAGAAATTTCTCTCTTAATTTTAAATCAAATTTTTATTCGATGTTTTTTTTTTATTAAAAGAGATTACTTGTTTTAAGAAATAAGGAATAAGGAATTAGAAATTATATATCGAACGCACCACCTTTATGCAATGTTTAAACGACGATACTATACTAACGAGAGTTTTCCGGACACCAGTAAGAGAGCTAGACATCGACTGGAGTTGCAGGAGAGAGCTCCGTAGCTGACGATGAGTGTGCTCTCGGCGCCGGGTTCAACACTGAGGATGGGCACTTCGGGATGATCGAAGAGAAAGTGATGGGTGAGTGCCGAGAAGGCAACGTTTACCGAGCAGTCTAGACGTGGGCAACGTATGGGTCTGCGGGAGCAATCGACCAAAGAGGGACTTTTGACTTTGCTCTCGGAGGAGTATCGATCTATCGCGCCATTTCTCTTTGTCATCGTTGTCATTAGATTGCAATAGCCAGGCTGCTGTTGATAATGTTTCTCGCAACTTTCCACTTGCTCTTCTCGCCGCAGATTGCCTCGATCGCGATCAGCGACGTATGAGATGGCATCCGATTCGTAATTTAATGTTTCGTTATTCCCTTCGCCGGATATCGCCTTATTGAAGTTGCAAGTCCACTGATTGCGATGCGGATCGTACGTTCTCGAATGTATGTTGTGATCGCTGTCTCTATCTTGGAAGAAACTAGTATGTGATCTTCGAGGCTGAGGATGCTCCGTAACTAAAGGATATATCTCTCATTTCATACGATATTTAATTTTTATCGAAAGCGTGACGATAATTAATCGCATATGCTAACTGATTAATTATCGTCACTTGAATCATTATTTAGAGATTTATCTAAATGCTTAGATTTTCTAAAAATTTTTCTACTTTGGAATGTTGATTTCTTTCGCCTTAGAAGGAATAAATATTGCAAGACTATCTAATTAAATATAATATTTTATTTATCGTTACTAGAATATGTAGGTTTTAGTGACTGTGAAATATTTTTTTAATTTTTAAATAGTATAATGATTTGGAATAATTCTATCCATAATTTTATTTTTCATAGTTTTGTTTTACTCAGTAGATTAATTGTCATACTATATTTATGCAAAGTTCAAATATTTTTTGTATAGTTGAAAATTTTAAAACTTCTAAAAGTAAGTAATAACAAAAAAATTTAATGCCTTATATGATTCTTTACATCACAAAATATATCGTGTTACAAGTTAAAAAGACTATTATTATATATGCTAAATATATGTAATATGTGTTGTACAAAAAATTTTCCGAAAATCTTAAATTTCCTTTTTTTAGATCCCTACATATATTAGTAGTTATGATAAATATTTTATTGACCTGATCGGATTGAAAAGTTTTGTACACAACGTTGACATAATAAATAGCCCTCGGAACAGTGTGGATTCTGTTCGGAGTTGGCGACGGTTCCGCCGAGATTTGCATCGTTGATGATAACATGACAAATCGCGCACTGTTCAATCTGCGCAGTTTTCTGCTCATTTTCATTCACTTCTTCTTGGTTTGTATTTACTTTCTGAATTTTTATATCTTCGTCTTCGCTCCGATCTTCGTCAATTTCCCGATCTTCTTCTGCTTCATCCTCCGTAGTCTCGCTACAGAATTCCTTCCTTTTTTGCATTCTGTTTTCATTATCTGAATACTTTCGAACGAGATGGTGATAATTTAATCCCTACAATACGAGGCAGATAAATAAATAGATATATTTCTCTTTATTTAAATGGACAAGTCCAGCGTTAATTTAGCAAAATAACCCAGAATATTCGAGCGAACAAAATCATTAATTTAAAAAAAATTCAGTGTATTGGTTATCGCAAATAAATATTAATATACTAATTAACTGTATATTTATCGTTAAATTTACAGTTAACATCGATAAACAATATTTATAGTAATTAAATTTCGCAAAAAATAGATCTAATTTTTTTACAAAATTTACTTCTGTCGAATGAACTATGCTCGTGATTATGATTGATGAGAAAATAATATACACTGTGTTTACGAAAGTTATGTAAAAATATTAAGAATGTATAATCTCTTTTTATCGAGTAAATTTTGTGATAAGCGCAATTTGCGTCTTTGTTGTCCGCAGTCTCGTGCGTACAGATATCACATGCCTTGCGATGATTATTTGTCACGCGGCCGTCGGCTTTAGCGGCTTTATAATCGACCCTCTCGTTATCCATTTCTTCGCGAAGCTTCGTCGACAATTCTTATCACCGTCTTGATAACCTTTCGTCGATGACGTGTGTGTCCGTAATCGGCTGATTTTCGCCACGAGCGTCTAACATAACATTCAAGATTGTAGTTTCCGGTGTCTGAAACTCAATTTGCATATGTCATGCAAAACATCTTTATGAATGTACTTTTTTATCTTTCATAAAATTATTGATAATTTCATGTTTAATGATGTACATATCAGCATCACATTTTCTCTTCGCGACTTTGTTATTTTTTACATTACGTATCTCTGTAACTGAATTCTTTAGCTAAAATTTATATCATGAAATTAATTGAGGCTAATTGAAAATATCTATACTCACAAGACTAATTCGTAAATATTACCTTACTTGCTATTTTATTTTTAGATAACTTATCTACTTGAATTTGCTAATTAACTCAAAATTAGGCAAACAATTTATCATTAAGCATTGTATGTGTTATTATTGCATTAAACATTATACTGATTATACACCTACAAGAAATGACCGACTATTTATCGACAAGCTTACCCAGATCCAAGGAAATAATTTTCTCTCCTTAGCAATTAAGTATATTTCTACGGAATTTAAAGAAGAAATATATTGTAGAGCAAGATGAATTTTTTGAATTTCCGAAGTGATTCGTGACAAATAAATTATTTGACAACCGATTGAACTTTAATTGACAAACGTTCTCGATTCGCTGTAATTTAGTCTAAGAGAATTTACATTCGTCAGAGCCAGAAAATGCTCGATACGCCACGGTATTTAGATCAGATGTAAGGCCATCTTGAAGTCTCTCGGAACAAAGAAGAAACAGGTCGCAACGATATCAGTATAATATCGTTGCAAGAAAATTCGATGCATGAATCATCTTGCTTTCCTCTTGCAGGAAAGCAAGATTTCCTCTTAAAATCGTTCTAAATTTAATTTATATAGAAGTTTGTTTTTACATTGGCAAAACGATACACAATATAAAGCCATTGACCTTTAGCGCATTGTACAACCGATGCGCTCTACCTCGATATCTATCTGTTTGTGCGAAAAATGTCCGATATGTAAATATCTGTTATCTATGATACAGCTATACTTTCTATATTTATAAATTAAAAGCAGACTGATAACGGTCGAAGCTTTTACATTACGCTCATAAAAAAGCGTATCTTGCAAACTAAAGTTAATTTTCTTATACTAAATACTATGATAATAATTACTGGTCGCGTGAATAAAATACACATGTAAATGCTTATTAAGAAACACGTGTTTTATTAAAAAAGCACATATTAAAAGATTAGAAAATAGTAAACGATACGATGCGTACATCGCCTGGTCGATTTTTTACAGCAGGTATATACCTAATTGAAACTGTGTGAGCGTAGATTTATATTTAATTAATCGTGCTGATACCTCAATGATCACATTCTTTGATCGCAATGCTGTGATTACGTTTTAATACAAATAAACTATTAATATCTAACTAATTCGCGACGATTTATATAATACATATCGTTAATTAACATTGTAGCATATATTTAATAACTGGTTGCTGAATAATCTGCAGCAAAACCTACCGAAATATCTTTTGTAACTCCTCGAAAACAATTGTTGTTAAAGCTACATTGCTTCCGTTGCAACATTTCATTTCCAAGTTTTTTATGAACGACATTAACAAATCTCTACACACGTGTTAAACGCAGAAATCACTTATCCTAAGCGATTTATTTTATCGCATTCTTGTACTTATTTTTTAACACCGTCCGTCTTTGTCTCCGGACAGTCGCTGACCAGCTTATGTCTCACGTTCGCTAATCTTTCCGCACTAATCGTTTGTATATTACTCAGATGAGGAGAATTTTCCAGCAGCGTCTTCAAGTTTTGTTTACCGCTCAAATTGATCATACTGCTACTCTTGCCTCTAAGCGCCGATAACGCGGACGTTTGCCTGAAGAGTGATAATAACGGTAACTCTTTAATACTGATGGTTTTGCTCGCAAACCTCTTGGAAATTGAACCTTTGTCGAGCTGGTCCGCACTTCCAGTATCCAAGGATCTGGCGGACGATAATAATAAATTCTTTAATTTTATCGGACTGGAATTGGCACTACATGGCGCACTTTTTTGCAAATTAGAGCTAGATTGTGACTGCAACAATGCGACATCACTATGCGAGCTCTTCGAATACTGGTTGACAACGGGAGCCGCTGCGATGTGATGTCTTGATAAACTAGATTCCTTAGGCAGGAACTCGACATTAGAAACTTGCGCGACATGTAAATTCGTAAGTATGTGGCTCTTATTAATTAAAATATTGTTTGTATCACTACAGCTATCTTTTTCAGATTCTTTATTCGTAACATTGGCATTGTAAGGGATATTAATGTCCCAGCTGCTCTGCGTTTTTCTATCCTTAATATTGAATTGAGAAATTTTGTTTGGCACGTATTTCGATATATTTGCGCTTCTTGCTGAACCAGTGATCTTGAGATTAGATGTACCTCTATTTATTGGACTATTATTCAATGATTTTGAAATATTGCTCTTCGCCAACGTTGATGTACCGCGTAACGCTGTCGTTGAATCAATCGTCGAGCATGATTTTAGTAAGTGCGCTCTATCGCTAAATCTGCCCCTTTCGATAGTCCCTGGACTTTCAATTAATCTTGTAAACTGATTTGAAGTACGCGTGTTAGACAGTTCAGATAAGGAATTGTAGCACGTCTCATTCATGGTGCTGACTTTAACTGCATCCTGCAGTCCTTCGGAAGAACTTTGTGCGTTGCGCTCCTTAATGCGCAACGAATTTTCGATTGACAAACGATTTAACTTTTCCATACTGGTTTGCAATTCGAGCTCCCATTGCGTGAATTTGCTCTCGCTACCATCAACAGATCTTTTATCAAGATGTTCCATGTCGTTCTTCGTTAAACAAGGTTTCTGTAAATTATAGATAAAAATCGACATTGAAATGCTTTCTACAAGATTTTTATCATTACATATATTACTGACCTCGATATCATATAACTTTTCGTTGTTCTCGTTTCTGTTATATCTAATGGGAGATATTTTACAACTATCAGAATCGTTGAACTCGCTCTTATACTTTTGATGTGTGTCTGAACCAATAAGCTCGGCACCAACGCCAGGTTCTCGCGGTCCATTAGCCACAATATCTAGAATATAAATGTAACGTTTATAAAAAAAAAAAAAAATAGTTGTTTTACACATCTTTAAAATATATTTCTCCATACCATAATCTCTTCGTTGCTGATGAATCTGATTACTAATTTCTTCCAACGTTCGGAGACTTGTTGCGTAATTACGTTTGGTTTCCTTAACAGCTTGTTGCAGGAATTCTACTCTCTCCTTCTGCGTAGCTAACATTTGATCGCACTGGGTCTTCATCTCAAAGTACGGTCTCGCTTTTATTATTGCATGTCGATGTTTTTCTTCCAATTGAAGTAGTTTCTTCTCGGCGTCATGGAATAACATCGCTTTTCTGTGATGTTCTCGACCGCACTCCGCTTTTTGATTCTCCGCATCCATGACCTTCAATAAAAGTATCATTTTATATTCTATTCGTTATATTAAACTTTTTTTATTAGAAATCGATTATTGAATTAATTAACGTAGGGTGAACAGGAATAAATAAGATATTTTTCAGGATATTTTTTAAATGTTTCGCAATACTTTGAAAGGAAATTATACGATCATCATGCTATGCGTTTTACATTTATATTTACTTTAATAGTCGCATGATTGAGCATATCCTGCCATGCCTGGTCAAAATTCCACTCATGCTGATGAGACATGAATCGCGCTTCGGCCAGAGCCACTGTTTCCTTTGCTGCTGCATGAATTTCGCTAGCTCTTTGAAACAGCTGCGCCTGTTGTTGACACTGCACCTGTAAAATCGCAAGAGGAAATGTCTCATTGATTCACTTACATGACACTTCAGCTAATTGTCACGCATTTAACATACTTAATGCGAAACAACTAGCGTTTATAATTTGCATATATATATATATATATATAAATATAAATGTACGAAATTGATTAAACTGTACTAAAATAAATGATAATATAGATAAATATTATTTTATATTTATCATCATTATAATTTTTAGTATATACTAACTTTAAAACATCTAACTTTGACGATATTTTTTACTTTATTCGATTTATAAAACTTTATTTTAATTTAAAATGCAATTCATATCAAATCAGCACGAGTGGAATTCAACTGGGCATAGCAGGATATGCTCATTCATGCTATTATTAAAGCAGGCATCAGAGTAGAACGAGCGGTAACACGCTACATGTTCAATAACAATTGACTATGAGAGCATTGTGAAGTATTTGGAGCCATTGAGAAAACATTTATTGAATTAGCCATATTACCTGAATTTTCTAACATTTTATATAAACTCAGTATATACACTTTATTTTATGACGCAATAAAATTAAATTTCATTAAAGATCTATTTTTTTTTAGCTGAACGAATATATATACTTTCTGTAGTTAAAGTGAAATATATGTTTAAAATTTAGGAAATAAGAGGAAAGAGGAAAATTTTAATGTAGAAATAAAAAATAAACCTTAGATCTCTACCTGAGCTTGATGAGCCAATTCCAGTGCTTCGTAATAACATCTTGCCTTCTCAATGCAGCTAGTGCCCAGTTTATCCGTAATTTCTTTCAGCCTCCTTGTTGTATCCGAAAGAAGTTGTCCAAAAGCAGTATGAGCTTCCTAAAAGTCAATTAAGAATCAAATAAATATTACATACATGCAAATATTACATACAATGTTAATTTTCATCTTATAAAAATACTATTCCTTACATCCAATTCAGTCTCCAATTTATTAATATTATCTGCTGCATTGTTCAAGTTCTCCAGCTCAATCTGGAAGACAAAAACATTATACATAATTTATATAAATTAAAATATCAAAAAAAGATAATGTCAGTATGAATTTTTCTGAATTTTTCAATTAAAATTTAAATTATATTTTATGTCATAAGCTTTAGAGTTAAAGCTCGCTAAAGTTAAAGATCGCTATTTAATTGTTGTGATTATTTATTTGTTAATTTTGCAATATTCTGTGAAAAGGAAGATATTATTTCAGACTAAATTATTACTTAAATTAGAAATTAAATTTGTTCATTATAGAAAAGAGAAAATACTTTTCTTTATTAATTTCTCTTTTTTAGATACAATACCACAGGAAAAATGAAACAAAGCAAGAGGTGTCTCGAGAGTAACTTTTCCCAATTGTCTCACATCTACTTAAAATTTAAATTATACATTGTATGTTGTAAGTTTCAGAGAGTTAAAGATTGTTACTTAATTACTGTCATTTTTATTTTAATTATAATATACCAGTATGCGAAAAGAAAGAAGAGGTATAATTCGCATCTAAATTTAGATATAGAAATAGAGAAAAGAATACTTTCATTCATTTATGCTGACATTATTTATTTCTCTTTTCAGATATAATATCATCAAAATAGAAAAGAAAGAGAATACTACTTCACACTGTGCATATATCTAACTTTAGTTTTATTATGAAGAAAATACTTTTACTCACATTTACATTCACATTATTTATTTTTTTTTCAGATATAATGCCATCAAAAGAAGGTAAGAAAAAAAGAAAAGGAAGATATTATTTCATTTAAATTAAAAATTAAAAATTACTTATTTCATTATATATTCTTTTTAATTGAACCCTTATATAATTCATCTTTTCTCTTTTTCTCTCCAATTAAAAGAAAAAGAAAAATAAATCATCCAAGCAATTCAGCTAAAAATAAGAGATCTACAGAGAATATTTCTATTCTTTTATGTCCATATCATATATTTCTTTTGTGAGATACAATACTACCAAAAATAAAACCAAGAAGAAACAGGTCTCAATGTAGAATATAGAATCCTTTCTTAATTATATCCTTCTTTTTAGAAGAAACAACTTCGTTCATTAGCTATCCTTAATCTCGCACATCTCACGTCCATCCGCACAAAAGAAGGAAAGTGAAAGCAAAGTGGGACAATGTACCAGGCAGTGTTAGGCACTGTGACCGCGACAAACAGACATAACCTAAAAAGCCACGGGCATAGACCGCGTGGAAACGGAAAACTAGACAGAACCGAGCGAATCGTCCACGAAGTGAAACCTCTCCCGAGAGCTCACCTGGATACGCGGATCCAGCGCGGCCTCGGCGTCCTCCGCGACGTCCATCCTGCGGCTGGCGCGGGCGACATTTAATGCTGGTGCGACGTCGGGGACGACGTGTCAACTCATGATCGCCCAGCCGCGAAATCCCACATCTAAGTGATCTGAGGCCTTCTCTACTTTCCTCTCCTTTTTTTGACGTGATTCTTCTCAGGCGCTGCAACACGGATGTTTACATCCCGCGACACCCTTGCAAACTACTGCGTACAGTATGTAATTACGAATATATAACGCACTCCCATGACGAAACTTGATGTCAATGAGACTCTCTAGGCGTGGACAGAACCGACTGAAGCCGAAAACATAAAGGGAATGGAGCGAGAACGAATTGACGCGTCTGAATGGTGGAAAGGATAACATGAGATTTGTTCGCGTCGCAAGCTCCAACATGCTCTAACATGCTCCTATCACAGCTTCTACTCACTCTATCAAGCGCGTTGGAATGAGCAAGAGCTATGGTAGGAGCATATTACAAACATGTTGGTGCATGCGACGCGAACAAACCTGCGCAGCTTGCAAGCGTCTCTCTCTCTGAATCTTCGCCGTCTTTCTCTGTCAATAAATGTCAATAAGAGACTAAGACCGCCAACTTGTAACGCTAAACATGGAGCGATATTCAGAGTCCTTTTTTATTTTAAAATTATCTTAAGCCAGTTCTACATTAGTTGCAAGCCGACCGCAAATTTGTTGCGACATCCAATCTGAAGCTTGCATTTTGAAATCAATACTTTATATTGGCTGTCGCAACAACTTGCGAATTCAGCTAATATAGTCCTCGGATTAACTTATGACATTTTAAGACTTTTTTATATTTAAGACATTTTATATTTAAGATTAAGACAATCTTAGGGACTTCGCATAATGAAAGGAACAGGGAACAGAGAACAGAAAATAAGAATTTCAATCTATCAGAAACTGTGTATTCCACAATATATGATTTCTGATAGATTGAAATTCTTATTCTCTGTTCCTTTAATGTGCGAAGCCCCTTAAATGCAAGAATTGACTATGAATATAACATATAGCATGATTATATGAACCAAATCGATTTATTTCTTACTCAAATACTATCAACTTTATAGAAAAATTACAAGAGATAAAAATTATTTATTTTTTTCTCATAGAACTCTAATACCTGTATTCATAATCAGACTTGTACTTAAGGCTTCCTTAAATTTATCTTTAGATTATGCTCAGTGACCAATGAAATAATTCATAGAGTATTTGAAAATAAATTTAAGGAAGCCTTAAATATGAGGCCTATGAACTATGAATACGAGTATAAGAATTTTTTTAGAATTTTTTATGAACTTTTTAGTATTACATTTTCTTATTTTGGTCAGGCTATTATTACTCAGCGAATTAATACATTGCATTATATCCTAAGAAAAGTGGATTGCTATCTAGTTTACATCTACTTTGTTAGGGGACAGTAGTGCGTAGCAACATGTGACGTTCTCGAATACACAATAACTGGTCATGTTAGCAAACCTGGCTGAGAAAGAAAAAATCTAGTTACACTTCGTTCAATTGTTCTTTTTATTCTTCGTTTCGATTTTATATTTGTTACAAGACATCACATGTGTAGCAAACATTAAAATAAAGTTTCTAATACTAACTTTTTTTTTATTAAGAACGAGTACTTCTTTATTGGGAACATATCCTCATAAGCATTTTGCAGGGATTTTGATTATGTTCTTTCTCAGATTTCTCTTTGTTAATAATGGCTGCATTCAGCGGACTCAACAATTGAATGTTCGCTGCTATTGATGTATTCTTCCAGATCTAAAATGCTGATTGGATGATCTGAAAGAATACACCAATAACAGCGAGCGCTCACTCAACTGTTGAGTTCGCTTGTTAGCTAATATCTCGTCGGTGTCAGTGACAATTTTTTAAAAAATATAGCGTTACTACACCTACACTTCTACACTTTTACTCGTACTCGATTGATTTATACATTATATTATATGATATTATACTTTTGATTTTTGCTTGTCAGATCAATTTTACTAAATATTTTTTACTAGATATTAAAAACAACAAAATAACATCTTTTATGCCATTCATTTATTCACTTTTATTTTGTTCATCATCAAAATAACATGTTCAATAAAGGAGTTCGTCAATTTCAAGGAAATCTATATTATTTGCGGATAACTGTATAGAGCCAGAGAGAAATCTGAGGCACAATATATACAGTAGCGCAACATCGGCATCTTTGATGTTAGTGTTTCCCAAAAGTGGAGTGCGCACGCGCGAAATCAGTAAGTTCCCTAGTAGCGTCATCTGAATTTCTTTCTCAGTTGCTCTTTATTTTTCCACTTTCTCTCTCTAGGTCATTTGTACATAAAGTATATATATATATATATATATATATATATATAT
>Ga0157364_1003691_pt1 | contig 14941 bp, 5 predicted proteins | sample AttsexASBM2_FD_111476 | JGI IMG/M metagenome (GOLD analysis project Ga0157364, IMG submission 111476) | Fungus gardens microbial communities from leaf cutter ant in Ribeirão Preto, State of São Paulo, Brazil - Atta sexdens ASBM2 | ecosystem: Host-associated > Fungi > Mycelium > Unclassified ... | reverse complement strand
TCTAGGTTTTGCGTTGTAGCGGCAAATATTATCTGAAAGCAAGCATTGGAGGCACGAATGAAGCAAAGGTCAATTGATTATGCGAATAAAACCATATCAATTGTTTATATAAATAAAACAATACAGTAAATTCCCGAAATAAAATAAATTAAATATTAAGGCTTTTGGAAATTGGCGCTGTAGGTGATGCGCAATAAATATATGTTTTCTTTAAAATCTAATTATTTGTTTGATATTTAAAGTAAAATTTAAGTAGTATACATTTGGTTAACTTTTTAGCCATTTTTATTAGTACAAAAATAATTTAAAAAACGATTAAAAATTTGTTTATATTATTTGATAAGTTTAACAAATTTTCATTTGTCTTTAAATATCCTTACGCATTGCGTATTCACATATTGCATAGTTTTCTTCAGCGTGAATAAATCATGTTAAATAAAAGTGAGCGTCTCTCTTCTCTAGGACAAATTGTTATATATGCAAAACGATATTAATTATCTGGAATATATAGCAGGTATCGGTAGCGAGCGAGCTTGTTACGTTCGAAACTTTCACTCCACGCGCTACTTGGACGATATTATCTTTTCTTCTTACTTTTTTTTCTTAAATGTGCGTAAGCAACCGTGGCGAGCGAACAGGCAAGTTGCGTATATACGTTTTTTCATACGGCATAAAATGTACATTCAGATCATTTTCTATATCCGGACAGAAATAAAAAGGTACGCGAGCTTTTTTTACACTGAGTATCATTGAAAATGATAATAATTACATAATAAACACGATTTCATAAGTGAATTATGATACGTCGCGTGCTTGGGACTTTCCTTATTAATTCTGTCGTCAGAGTAATAGAATAAAGATTGTATAGACTTTATTTATTGCTATTTATCGCTATAAAAAATAATTTTATCTTTATATTCTGTTACATATATGTGTCTCTCTTTCTATATATCTCTCTAGCACATACTTTTTATTTCTACAAATAATATAACATATACTGGAATTCTTTCAATATAATCTTGTCATTTTTGTATTTCTTCTATTATATAACATATCGAATTAGTTTATGAAGTTCTCAAATTTTTTCATAAATTATATTGAGTAAAATATGAAAAATCTTAAGAATTTATCAAGCGTCTTTCCAACATCTTTACATCTTTACATTCAATTTATTCTCTGAAATTCCTCAAGGGTCTACCCGCTAGGAACCCTGGAAATTTATGATAAAGGTATAGTTGAACGTTATGTTCAAAACGCATTGGGATATAAAATAGCTTGTAAGTTGGAATGAATTGTCGATGAAAAAAATGCCATTTAACTCAGCATCAACTCGGACTAGTTCTGCATCGTTCGATTCGATCTCGATCTAAGGTGCGTCACGGTAGAAAGCACCGCAGACACACGATATCGCGTATCCCTTTACGTGTATCACCTCGCCGTGTATCTCACACATCGGATTTGCATACGCGCGTGCACACGATATTCCTCTTACGCTTTGATAATGATCCGACGGACACTTCAACCTCGAACCGGCCGATCGGGAAGGCCAACGCTGACGAATGTTTGTGTCTTAACGCATGTGCGCCACTACGCAGGAATTTCGTATAATATATGGTTGATCGCACGAATTACGTAATCAAGAAAGTTAAAGCATCACTGATTCGAGATCCACCAAATTCATCGTTCATTTTAATTCAACAATCAATCGTGTCTTGTAATTATGAGAAGCAATTGTACCCAGAAGATTAGAATTAATGATGAATTCGATCATTTGTACTACACTGGATTAGTACACATTAAAGAAACTGCTTTATAAAAAGTAGCAATAACATAATTCATATAATCAACTTTAATAATGAAATATTACATGTATATTCTGCTGAATAATATCACAATATTACTGTTAGATATTTCATTATTTAAAATATTTATACGCTTTTACATTTAATTTTGCCAATTTCATGTGTAGCAACCAGCTTTTAATATGCATTAATCTTGTGTAATACAAGTGACTGAATTTGTTTTAACACCCCGCGGCGTTGCCTTATTTCTTCACCTTTAATAGCGTCACCTTTAATCTCGAAGATTAAGGGCCTCTTTCATCAACCTCTAGCTAAGTTAATTAGTAGAAATACCAATAGCAATTCTATGTAAAAGAACTTCTCCTCTCTGTTTCTCTTTTGAGACAACTGTATTTACTCTCTCATTGGCAATCATAGTGGCTGATTTAATCGATTAACTTAATCAGATATTGGAGAAAGATGCTCTAAGCTGCGTTGTATCTCGGAATAGACCTCTGGCGAAGCAAATGTAAAAGGTGGGGTTTAACCCGGTAACAAGTGAGCTTTCATGATCCCGTCCCTGTTCGCGTGCGACCTCAATCGCTATTAGCGCGTTACCCGACTATTTGTTTTGACGGACGTTCGCTCCAGTAAAATTCAGTGTCGACGGCATCGCGACATCACCGACATATCGGAAAAGTCTCATTGGATATTCTGACTCGTCGACAACACGTGACCGTAATGTGTATAGCAATTTCTGGACACGAATGTGGACCATCGTCGCGGATATGAGCCACTTCGTATCGTTTGCGATCGAGTCAAGACTACGTGATTCGAAAAATCTCAAAAATACTTATTTATACTGATAAAAGAAAGTTATAAAAATGAAGAGTATTTATTTTTTTATAAAATCTCTCGAGAAAAGAAAATCGCAATTGCTGATTGACCATCACGTTTTAAAAACTGAATAGCACTGATAGTATTAAAAAATATATAAATACCACTCGCGTCTATTAAAATGAAACTCATTGAAATTGAATTGAAATTCATTGAATGACACCCCGAAGAGTTTCAATGAAACTCATTGAAACTCTTTGGGATGTCACGCATAGACTAGCATTCATAGTCCTTACTTTAGTGCGAGGTCTACAATAGAAGTTGTAGAGATCGTAGAGTATTAAATCACAGAAAATAAACCAATCACAATCGAATATGAGAAAAATAATCGATTATGATTGGTCAATTTTCTACGATTTAAGATTCTACAACCACGACTTCTATTGTAGACCCCGTATAAGATTCTTAAGTAATGTTTCAAGATGCTTAATTAATGTTTTAAGATTCGTTAATTTGTAACATCTTAATTTTTGCATTTAAGACGGTTTTAAATTTAAGAATTAAATATGAATTAAAATATGAATTCCGATTTTAAAGTAGCACATACGCAAGATTTCTTTTACATCGCCATGCTAGAACTTTTTTAACAAAGGTAATTTATTTGCTTGTTGTATTTCTTAATATTTGGCACTTAGATGAAAAAGATTATTATATGTCCATTTTTATACAATGTTTTTACATGATACTCATATAATAGATATAACAAAACGAGTGTGTATAGAGTGGCATCAAAGATTAATATATTCTAAATAGTACTCCTCAAAACATTCTCCTCCTGAAAACATTCATGAATTCGTTACACTCTTCAAGGAGTTATGTGATAACAACGAAGCTCCAGAAACTGTTTTCGTAGATTGCGAAAAGGTGTCTTTCCCCAGATCTCAGTTTCAACACAGGATAAAATGGCCCAAGACGTGATTCGCTAATGGCTATGTCTTCAGGTGCGTATGAAAGACCAAGGACGAAGGGATCGACCGACAGGAAGAGGAGCGATTAGAAGAAGGAGCGGTTAAACCGGAAAGTCGAGCGCGCGCGGCTGAAGGGGGTCGCCGAAGCAAAACTGCTACATCGGATTGCTCCGTTGTGGCGGATAGACCGGCTTCTACGCCGCTATTAATTGCAGCCCGCCGGGCAATTGTCCGCGCACGTATCTCGCTTCCGGTCCTGACCCACGGCGAAAACTATTCCAATACTCCGGGGATGACGTATCTTCGTGGGTGTCGGATCACTGTAACATAATCGACAGTATCAGATTTCGCGTTTTAGGAACAGATTTAGCGTTGTCGTGAATCGAGATCGAGTCGACCGCAACCCGGGTCGGTGACACGCGACCCAACATAAAACCAAGAGGATATTATCCTTCTGGAGAACGTCCGACCGTTCGCCACTCGACGTTAGAATTTGTATCTAATCTAACATAAACTACAGCGTAGTTAAAAAATAGTACGGACTGTTTCAAATAACGGTCACTGGATAATAATAATCCAAGAGCTATTTGACAGGAGATATAAGAAACTGAACTAGAGTAGCGGCAAGAAAAATCCTTCTTCGCGGATGAAGAAACATAACAATCGATGACAAATGGTGTCACCGAAACTACAAACCAGAGCTGAAATGGAGCCAATTATTACTAAGAAATCGCCTGAAAATCGTACACCAGATTTCTCCGGCTCATTGTCTCTCTTCGTCCCTTTCTCTTTCTCCTTCCGTCTCGAAGCCGAGCTCTCGGAATAATGGCGGAGGAAGGGTTGGCCAGTAATCGACCTTGGAGCTCCGTCCTTTACGCATACGCGCCGCGCGCGTGTGTCGCGTGTCTTATTTATATGAGCGCGCATGCATGCGTGTATATATAAGTATGTACACGCGTATCTAGCCGTACGCACGCACCTACACATCATTGCGCACGCCACTCCGAATGCACGCGAATAAGTGGCGTGCGTTTACCGCGGCCGCGGCGCGCATCGGCCCGATAGCGTACACGCTCGAACACACACAGGCGGGCCGCAATGCCGATGCCGAGGGCATAGTTACACGGCTATTCCAGCGAGGAATGCTCGGCATGTCGCTCTCGTCAAATGGCCAGAAAATAAAAGGACTACCTCGCTCGCGGCCTTGATAGAACGCGCCTAGTGGACACGGGTCTCTCTCTCTCTCTCTCTCTCTCTCTCTCTCGCTCTCTTTCTCTTTCTCCAGCCGGTTACCCGCGAGAGTTACCCGCGAGATACCATTCAAAAGTCATCTCGAGAGATTAACTTGATGCTTGACGATCAATGGAAGTGGCTTGTGTTGCAAATCTATGGGAATCGTGGACTTATTCTGTATATTTTGTCTCATATGAAACACGCGAAGTACTATCAAGTTACTTCTTGGTGCAAGAAAATGGAATAATTTATACTTTGGTTTGATAACATATGGCACTGAATGTTTTCCTCCATTTCATACAGAATATTATTTATATATATATATATTATGGAACAAAAATAATTAGTATTTTAAAGGGAATGTGTTTCACACTCGGTATTATAATAAAGTTTAAAAATTACTGCTATATTATAGGCCGAATAATATTATAAATCATAAACAAAATAATCCAAAAAAAAATAAGAAAAGTTTGCAAAATACTGTTATGTTGATTATAAAGAATCTTATTAACGAATTAGCCATAATTTGTAAATTATGGATGTGCATTAGCGTATCGAATATATTTGAATGATTCTTGGTATCAAGTCCCAATTCAGATATGTATTGTTAATAATAAAACACGCCGTTTAATTCGCGAGACATTTACTTTTTATTTCGCTATAAAACATTCATTAAAGAATTCCCGTCGTAAAATCCGCGTTGTCGTCGGCCAAACTGAGCCATCAAGGTAACGTTATGCCGAACCGGTCCTCGAACATTTTTTATCGCTATCTGATTCCCTAAATTACGGGTATAGACCTCTGTACACACACTCTCCTTAATGCATCGTCGGACTCGAATCTCAAGAGCATTCCTTCGCCAAATACTATCGCGATACACACCGCAATGTTACATCGTACGATCGCGGTATAATTTATTGCATTAATTGTGCACATTAGAAAAATTTCACGATAAAAAGCAAAGATAAGGTTTTTATGGGTATGCTCAAGAGCATGAAACGCTCTAAATCAAAAAAGTCAGATTACATCTGTAAACAGATAAGTAAAGAAATGTATACACAACAGATAAGCGACGAATCTCGAGATAGTCAGACTTGGGATGCAGAAAGATTTTGGAGAGATTCGCGATCATATTCGAAAAGGATATAAGTAAATGAAAAGTTATGCTACGTGAGATTTTTGTGGAAAGATTGATGCAGATCAAAAAGCAAGCAGAGCTGATAAAATTATCTTAAGAGAAACCTGCTCCTGCATCCCGATTCTGTAATTTTAACAGTAATTTTAGTATCGTTATATTATTGTTGAGCAGCTTTTTTTGATCATTTTTGATCATGTAGATCTCAAAGAACACACAAGTCAAAAGAAAGTTAAAAGTTAATATTTTGATGTCAATAAAGTCAAAATAATGATTTTTTATTATTAAATTTTAACTGTTTATTAATATTAATAATTAAAATAAAGCCATTTTGATTTTTTATTGGCTTTTATGTGATCATTAGATATGGCTAATATTTCATGTGTCGTATGATAAAGTTTTTCAAGCATATTGATTGACTATAAGATAGAAAGATACTCGGATCTTTCCGTCCTGTAACCAAATCAACGCGTTTAAAAAGTTTGTTCGATACATAATATCAGGTTAATAAATTAAATACAACAATATTACATTGTCGTTACAGAATCGTATTTTGACTAGTTTGAACGATCACATCCAAAAATTCGTTTGTACTCCAAAGAGTCGCGCAGATAAGCCGTATCCGTCTGTAGTATAATGGGATACAGAGCCCAGAATCTCTCGGACTCGATAACAATACCTAGGAAGCGGAGCAGGTTACGACTCGGTAGCCACGCGGCGGAGAATGTTTTTACGAGCATCCGGGGCACGTCACGCTTTACGTACGCATCACACTTTACCTCAAATTGCATTCACTATACAGTGACGTGCGCGTCGATTCCCGTCAAATGATAAATTTTCTATCTAGATAAATCCACTAGCGTTCCTGTCCTTGTTTTGTCATCTTCGTGTTTTAATATCCCGTTTTAATACAAACCGTTAAAGGTGATTGACATCCAACCGGTATATTTATACATATATATTTATATATATAATCTATCTTATATACATATAATATTAATTAATATTATATACATATAATATTAAAAGTACCAGAATATTTTATAAAGATATTAAGATTATTATGTCTACATTATTTTGATAAATATAATATATATGCAATATATATGCAATATATAATATGTATGCAAACATTTTTATAGTATAATAATATTGAAACAGATTCACATGAATTGAAAGCTGTATGTGAGTTTAAAAGTGAGTTTCAAGAAAAACATGTTTAGTTCTTTGATTAATAAATTTGATTTTTTCCAAAGTGAATCGTATTCAAAATTTTATTCTATATTTTTTAAATTATTTCTTCGTATAAAACCAATTTTTTCTTGATTACAGTAATAATAATTGATCGTATATATATATATATATATATATATACTTAATACAAGTAGTGACGATTCTCAACATTTTTTATGTAAAACGGTAGTCGACCAAAGAGTCACTTGTCATCTGAATATAATTTCGCGCAAATGCAATAGCACTTTACACCTTCGTGCGCTTAATTGCGTAATTAGTATAAAAATACAAGTTTTGAGGGGAAACGCAGCAATCGCAGGTATTTTGTTTTTATCATTCATTGCGAGACGTGCTCGACAGTATTTTGCAACTGAATTACTTATAATTAGAAAGGAAACATTCTCGAGCAGCTGCAAATGCAATTCGGATACACATTGTTGCAATTACTTATACTTTCATGAAGGACAATTCGATCCGATTGAAAAAGAAACACGCAACAACTGAATAACGAACGCGGAATATTAAAATTGCTTTACAAACTTTATAGAAATTGTATATATAAAGAGAGAAGTTATATTTCTTAAAACTCGAAACTAAAATATATTGCATTGTTTGATCACATGGCACTCATTTATTTTCTAATTATTTCTCGATTAGTCGGTTTAAATCGTGAAATGTGCATAATTCAAGAAGTATTTAAATATATTGTATACGATTATATGCATTAACGTTTTAGACTAATCTTACTTATACTTTATCCGTTTTTGTCATATGGCAAATTTTTCGAATCTGTTGATTGACTATAAGCTAAAAAGATCCGAGAACTTTTCTATTTTGCAATCAATTAAAAAATGGATAAATGTGATATTAGTCTTAAAAGTATCTTATGACACGCAAATTTTTTAGTTTTTTACTGACGGGAAAATTCACGTCTCTCGATAAATTGAGAGGCATCCGACATCATTAAGAATCTTGATCTCTTACTGTGTAGCGCATTGGATTACGATGTTGGGAGCAAGAAATAATATGAATCTCGAGCGAGGAGCGGGTGTAACGTGCGACGATAACAACCGCGTCTCGCCACGCCGCGAAGATTTACAATCCGGAGCTACAACGGCGGCTAGACTTGCCAACGAAGTAAAGTCCGGGCCGCTGGCAGCCGCAGCCGAAGGAACGGATCGGCAGCCACGAAAGTGGAACGATAAATCTATGCTGGAATAACTGGACGCTTAGCTTCTGCATTCTTCGAGCGTTTAACAACCTCGACTTTTCTGCAACATTTATCACAATATGCGCCGCAATAGATCTATATACTCTGATCGAATCGGCGAATTTAATTACATCAATATAAAATCTTATCTTTCAATAAAATTGCAAAGAATTAAACAAAATTGCAGGATGACAAATTTTATAACAAGAAATTAGACTGTGTCGAATCAATTCTTAATAAATGGGTAAAGTAATCAATGCATCTATAAGTCAAAATAAATAAACGTATCACATGAACGTAACGTATTGTATGCTATTATAAACCTCCGATAAATAGATCCGCCAGCGGATCCGGAGTGATTTTATTGTTCTTGATTGCAAACTTAATTAAGTCTGATCGCACCGTGTTGCGCGTGGGCTGGATTCACGAAAAGTGAAAAGGTGGAGAGGCGTAGCCTCCGGAAAGGAGCTAAGAAGGTGATGGCATACATATTTTGCATCGGAGAAAGTCGTACGCATACCTCCCCACCCCAAATTTTTCTTTCTCCTCCTTCCCATAGCTGTCCTCGTAGTCAGCGGTTACGCACACTTACGCAGGCATAATGATTACCGTGCATTAACATCTTACATAACGCGCCGCGGTTTAATTAAACGTACGAGGTATCGTCTGTCGTTCAGGCCCGTGTAATGAAATATTGTTTCGTTCAAAGCGTTCGTACGGTCTTTATCTTTCTTGTAATAACTAAATATTTCAACATTAAATCTTGTAAAAATTAAATACTTCAACATAATATGATAGATACATATCCTTCGTAATTATAATATTATTCCGCGTACAATTTTTTATATGTATATAATAATAACAATTATTATTATTATTATTATTATTATTATTATTATAACTGTAAAATATATTAATCTAACTTTCTCTTTCTCAAATTGCAAATAACATACTTTTCTTAATTTTAAAATTATATTTTGATTAATTTGTAGTTTAAAATGTAAAAAATAATACATTAAGATTAGTTATTATGTACTGGAATAATCTACGAATTTTATTAAGAACTTCATATCAAATATTTTTTAATTCGAATCATTTGTGTAATGTAGTGTGTCTCGTAACGGTAAGATTATAATACATTTATTGGCCAATGCGCAGCTGATATTTTTCTGGATGCCAATCGATTATCTATGCTTGTGCACCAGATAGCATATTGCGCGAAACAGAAATGAAGTTGTGAAATGTATAATCCAAAAGATATCTAGAATCGCACGACTTAATCCAACATTGTACATTGTATGTGATTAGATAAAGACATAATGCAAGTCTTAAGAAACACAAGGTATATAGAGATGATATTTTCTTTCGGGATTGTCGATTTTCTGACCATCTTCAATTTCATTTTTTTTACAAATACATTGAGATATTAATATTTTTCGAGCTATCAAAGCAAATTAAAAAAATAAAAACCTAGCCTTAAATTATAATAGATACTTTTTTGAATTGCCAATAAAGCTATATTTTTCAAATATTTTCAAATTTAATATCTTTAAAGTTTAATTATTGTCTTGAATAAAAAAATGTCAAAACGTGATACAACAATATAGATACTAAATTTACGTGAAGAAAAAATTAATTCAAAATCAATAATTAATTTGAAACATCATATATGAGATTAGTCTGTTGAAATGCATATTCTCGCTTTATCGTTATGTAACATATTTGACATAAATATATACTTATTGTAGAATGTTTCTTTATATACTTTCTACATGTTCTTCTACATGTTCTTTATATACTTTCTACATGTAATTAGATAAGTGTTTTTCAATTGCGTTCGTTATCATAGCATTCTTGTTCGTGTGATATTATTATGTTTACGTAATTTCATCATTTCATTAAGCATGCATTCCTCTATTCTTAAACAAACTCGTTTCGGCAATACAATGAGAGAAAAATGTTGAAGTATTGCAAAGCAATGTTACGATGTTTACTTTGATATTTATTAGTTATGAAAGATTTGATTGTGTGTGATGATTTTGTAAAATATCTTATTGATGTAAAATGTAAAAAAATAAAATAGATAGCTTATTTGCTAGAAATAAAATTTTATTTCGCCTTTATATATAAATTTATTTCAGCAAAGTAAATATATTTGTCGCAATTAATTTTTAAGTATCTTTTTCTCAATGTAATAAAATATCACATATTTACAGGATTTGTAATTATATCCTGTTTGCCGATTAGTAAAAAAAATATTGTGGAGGTCAGACAAACGGTATTACCACTTATAAATATTCTATCCAATGCATTTATTGGGGAAGAAGGTGAACGAATTACCGTTCGGCTGCTAGCAACGGTATATCCAAACGAATTAATTTCTTTATCGGTCCAGCTGCAGATAATAAAACCGTGTTATAAAGTACCGCTTCTCTCAAAATCAATTTAATTCGCAACTAATATAATAATTAGCATGATATTATGAAATAATAATTACATCTAGCGTAACTGCATGTAATGATCAGTATACTGCAATGAAATGCAGCACAATATTTGATATAAAATACATGTAAAATTCCCTGAGAACTTCTAAGAATCTTTCTTCAAATGTACGCGTGCAGTTGGCATGGAATGCGCTCAGCAATTTCCGATCGCCGATATTCTTGGAAGGTAGAAAGATCCATAAACTCGAAAAAATTTACACGAACGCCATTTGTACGAGGACTTGAATAAATGCCTCTGAAGAACACAAAATATCATCCTCGTCTCGAGGATAAAATTATATCATCCTGATCTTGCAGATAAAAATGTATTGCCACGCGAATATAAAGAAAATGATAAAGGCCAACAAAGAATTAAATTTCACTTGTATTTTTTTTTCATTTCTTATTGTTTGATTGTGTAAGATTTCTTTCTTTCGCGAAAGGGCAGCAAATGATTGAGAAAATCTTTAAGTTAAAATATGCGTATCATATAGTGCCGCGGGCAAGAAAAGTTGTGAGCTAGACGATGTGGATGATGCGGCCTCCTTGTCTTGGAAGTACCGTTGCGAGAAGCGACGGTGATGCTGGATACTCACGTACCACTTCGTTCGAACGTATAGGCATAAATCTAGCATCGATATTTAATGTCATACATACATACAGTGACTGAAGAAAATACTTATATTTCACATTCCTTTGTAGGATAAGAATAACAATTAAATAAAAAATAATGTAATGATCATTTTTTGTAATAATTTTATGCTTTATTCACAATGCAGATAAAAGCAATATATATGTTTGTAAAACCTGCTTTGTAATAATATAATATTCTAAAATTAATTTAAACTGAAATATTTTAAAATGGAATATATATGTTTTTATTATTACGCTTTTGCGATTATTTTATATCTGACGTTTAAAATTTTAATTAAATGTATATAATGTATTCATTGTTTACACAAGCTATCCTACAAGTGAATTTGATCGAGAGATTCTTTTATTCAAGTTGAAATATATTTTTTTTTTTGACAAATTTTTAAGAAAGGTTTTACACACATTTTCTATTTTTAACATTATCTTTGTAATTAAATTTCAAATTAAAATTTTATTAGAATTCGCCTGGAATTAATTGAGAAATATGGTTTCGCTATCTATTAAATTTATCAGCATTCCTTTCATATGTATATCAATAGAATCACCACGTGTAATTTTCTCTATCTCGTTATTAGATCGCAACAAGTGCATTAACGAAGTGAAAAGAGATAGCTTGAATTCAACGATGATTGTCGCCATCCAGTAAATTCCATTCACTTCGTAAGCTCTACCATTTCACTTTTATGCAGTTAATCTTCACTGAGTATCAATGCATCATTTGAAATCTTGATAAATAGGGACGCTTTCTGTTTACTAGTGTCAGAATAATAAATGCACGGAAGATTCCGAAGCGCCTAGTTTTAATACTCATTCTCTGACGGTTTGCTAGAAGATTCTTTTATTTCAAAAATTAAAGTTTAACTATAGGAGTTTCTGCTTGACGAACGCCGAAAGAATTACAAGCATGCTACTGAAATATTCATCGAATGCTTTCACGTACAAAAATCACGCTCTGACTACTTTCCAATTTGTTACAGACATGCGTTGGTTTCGCGGCCACGCCGAGGCACCGAGACTCCTGCGCCTAAGTCCCCTTCGAGCCGACGAAGACGTCAACGAAACGTCCTACCATTTCCGTGCGAGGTCTCGATGCAGAGGTAAAAGTTACCTGAAATGGCGGCGCGATCATCTAGTCACTGTAGAAAGAGTAAAGTATGCTCAGTGATACGCGACAGCCGTGATTCTCCGTTTATCCTCGTCACCGAGAGAATCGGCCTAATTCCTGTAAAAATGCCGTATCGTCTTACGTGCCGCGCGTACACGCGTCTTTGCGTGCCGCCCCGCCGTGTATGTGGAGAGACTTGAATCGGGATTCCAACCTGAATGCAGGGATTACGACTCAACGTTCCGTCAAGCTGAGTCCTTGAGTGACTGGCTAGAAAACGAGAATAGAAGCAAATTGACACTACGTCGGTCTACGCGACTGCACGTTAATATAAAGGATCATTGTCGAGGACGCGACAATCTGTATAGACCATGCGTGACCGTATACGCGTCCTGTAGGGCCGTGCGATGCAATTGACGATAACGGCGCCGACAGTCCGCAATGAATTGTTCAGCTAATTATAGCAACTGCTAATTAAAACGGTAATCAGAAAACAAGCCTGTGAATCTTTAATTAAAAAGTTCATCTTCTAGTACGACACTTTCTGTACTTATATACCTAATTCATTGTGCTATAGCATTGTAAAAGAATCGAGTTGTTCTCCCTTCATTTCTTTATTTTTATAAAAATTAAATTACGACAGTTTCGTACTTTATTGAAATGTAAAAATAAATTTGGCAATCTTTTATAGTATGCGAAATATTTAAAGATCTAAAAAGTTAATCTTTTTCTCACGTTCATAAGATATAAAATACAGGCAATTAGTAATGCGGATAAAGATACAATTATTTAACCACATAATTATGAAACATTGCTTGTCAGAAAACAATCCGCTTCTGAGAACTTTTATGTGAGGTGAAATGGTCGTGGTTTGACGTTAGATATGACTTAAAGAGCGATAAAGTATTACTCGACTGTCTAATCTATTTTTATAGTATCCGGTTTACGCATTCCATACGATAACGTACACACGAAATTATTCATCAGCTGTTTTCGGTTTTATTCGGCTCGACAGATATGAAGACAAATCGAGCCTTATTTCAGAGTCTGCTTACTTCTTACTTGTCAAGGATAGTTGAACGAATGATTTGATGGTTTGCAGTACATGATGACGGACTAATTTAAAATGAGTAAATCCCGCAAGCTTACCTTGAAGACTGAAGAGCCTAGTCGCGATAGCGACTGTCGTTACTGGCTGCATTATCTCGATTGCTGTCAGGGTCTTGTTCCGTAAAACTACGACTTGTAGTACTAGGGAATAAATTAGTATCAGTGTAGCTTTCAACATATATTTTATAATGACACGTAAATCCGTGTTCTTACATTCACATCTACTAGTATTACAAGACTTGCCGTTTTTATCAAGCAGAGTCGTGTTCGAACTCTCTATAATGAAGAAAAAAAATGTAATTAATTATTTTATACTTGTATTGATTATTGATTATTATTAATTGCAAGAAACTTGTTTTATTTTATTAAATTTTATTTTTAGTAAACTTATATAGGACTCTGAAATTAAAAAAGAATATTATAAATCTCTTGCTTTTCTGCTTTATTTAAACGAAAAAAATATATTAATACTTATGATATACCTATAATTATTTTGATTAATAAATATTTTGTTAATATTGTATAATAAGATATAATTTGGTTTTTACTTTTATTTAAACAATATGAGAAATCGCCTTAATAATATATATATATATAAAGGATTTGTATTGTTATTTATTTTATTTTCTTAATTAGAAACCGACATGTCGCTGTATAGCATCCTTAATCTATTTCATAGTAGTACAAATAAATTGCTCATAAGCGTATCCTGTTTTACGCATATCCTGTACAAAACATCATATTTCACAGAACATAAATTTATCAGTTATGTCAATATCATCGCGGCTGGCAGTGGAAGTGGTCACTTTCGAGTTAGAAGTCGTAGAGTTCGGATCTCATTTGTATTTTTATTCATAAGAGACTGTAGAAAAAAATGAGGATACGTAATCTACTGTGTTCTATTATTCATCTAAGATTTTGTACGGTGCTCTATTATAATTTATAGAATATACTTATATATATTTTTATAAAATATAAAGCTATATAATTTAAAAAATATACACAAAGTATATAAAAATTATATAAAGTAGAAAAATAGACAAATGATAATTTCATTACAAAGGATAAACAATAATATATATATATATATATATATATATATATATATATATATATATTTTATATATATATTTCGTCTGCTGTGTATATTTAGAACATTTATTAATATTTTCTTTCTTATTTCTAACACATA
>Ga0157364_1003690_pt1 | contig 14943 bp, 9 predicted proteins | sample AttsexASBM2_FD_111476 | JGI IMG/M metagenome (GOLD analysis project Ga0157364, IMG submission 111476) | Fungus gardens microbial communities from leaf cutter ant in Ribeirão Preto, State of São Paulo, Brazil - Atta sexdens ASBM2 | ecosystem: Host-associated > Fungi > Mycelium > Unclassified ... | reverse complement strand
TGTGTGGTTTTCGATTTCTACTTTAAATGGAACAGGAGCGTTCCCGTTCCATCGTGTCGAGGTCGGTTGCCGATGGCGGAGCGAAATTCGGGTGTTCTATTCTTCTCCATCCTTACGAGGTCCCGGGCAACGTCTACCTGACTTTGACGTTCGCACGTGCATTACGAGCCGGTTGCGAGGCTACGAAATCCCCGCGAGCGAGCGAGTGAACGAGTGCGTGAGTGAGCGAGCTCTCGGGTACGTGCGAAAATCCATTTTGCGCAGGAGAGGGACGCTGTCAGGCCGTCCCCCTGCTTGTGGGACGGTACGAAGGGGCAGAAAAAAAAAGCGTACACCTCCTTCGCGAGGCCAGAAAAAAAAGACCTGGGCGCGCGGCGAGAGGAGGATACGTGACAAGGCGCAAAAAAGGTGGCCGGGCAAAACGGGAGGCCGTAAATCTTGGCCTCTTATTGGGAAATCGAAATTCGTTTTAAGAAAGCTGTCGGCTGGCGAACGCTGCGAGCGAACAAGAGAGACGGCCGATGCCGCTTGATTATCATAAATCTGCTTCCGCGATGATCGCAGCGACTATCGGACGAAGCGTAAGCTCTGACGTTTACTGCTTCTCCGTGAATGCTTCTCAAAAAGGATCGCTCTCCTCTGTAGGCTTTAGTACGGTTTTTAAGAGAAGAAAGAAAGAAGAAAGAGAAAGAAAAAAAAGAGGAGAGAAAAAAAGTAGTAAATACGCGCACATTGCACAAACGGTGACAGCGTCCATTACGAAAGTCACGTCGCGCTCCGTTTTTTTAAATCACTGCGCGAGATGGACGGGTGAGATTTCTCTCGAGTTATGCGTGGTGCAAAGTAACACGTGCAATCTCTCTTCGCATACCATTTTCCACGAGAAACCTGGTCAAAAACACAGACGACAAGAAGTCGCAATGCATCGCCATTGGAGACTTCAATGCCAGCAGTGAGATTCGCGCTGGCTAGATTATTGAACTCTCTGCCTCTTTTCTGTCCGTCTCTCTGTCTCTCTTTATCGACATCGCGGATAATTCCATCGAGAATATCGGAGCAAAGAGCTAACTATCCTTTGTTGCTATTAAATTCATTCTTTTTTTACCGCATTTTCTTACCATCGCCTCTTCTTTCCTTTTATACTTCCTTTTAAAGTTTGAAAATATACACTTGTTTTTACTTATTTTTTTTTTTGTAGTATTTAGCGCTGCAAATCATATTAAATGCGAAACAACTTCGCTATTGTAAAGAAATCGATCTTGTACAAAGCGTATTATAGAGAAGGTGCTTTCTTTCTGATCGAGCATTGATTTGTTGTTATCTTGTTTCATTTTATCGCAAAATAGCGATCTATCTGTGACAACAGCTGTGACAACACCGCTCCATTTTTTTACGATAAGCCAGTAGATAGAAACGATATCTTTATACAAGTTTCAAGTTTCACGTCGAGTGGCAGACTCGATTCCAATATTAGTTTTTTGCTCGATTATTACGTCCGATATGTCAGACTTCAATGTCACTGCGAGCGATCTTAATGAATGGCGAATGTTGGCTCGATACCAAATGGCCACGTCGGGATACCCAGAATTCGCGACCGCGGGATATTCGTCATATCGTCGCGATTGCCAGCGACGGGTTATGCTTAGTAGGTGGATCTAAATGTGTCATTGTGGAGAATGGCCGAGCCGCGGCCGCGTCATTCGAAGAATTCATGCGGTAAATTCTGCGGGCGCACGCGTCTCTGTGCGAGACTCTGTTCCTTTCTACGAACGTTGCGTGCCATATCTCTCTCGTGCCGTTTTGTTTAGATGACGCTTGAAACACACTCGATATATTAAACACCGTTATACAAATTGCCATTTGACTGAAATTCTTATCGGACGTAGTGTTGAATTTCTTTCTTGCAATTCCGAGAAATTCGAAACACTACGCTAAATAATAATTGCCTTCGTGGAAAATATTAATTTCCACGGATTATCCGTTACACTTTAGCACGAGCCAAGGATCCCGTTATTAAATTGCTACGGTATACACGGTGAGAAGCTCGTTTTTGAAAGCTGTAGATGCTTCCTATTATCCGCCCTCGTGTCTTGGGTACCGTGGGTGCTTTACAGCACTGTGTATTAAAGCAACATCGATTTACAGCCACCGCAAATCAGTAGTTTCCTCGAGGAAACTAGTACCCTCCGTTCCTGAAGATTGAGAATTCGCTGGTCGATTCGTGGAAATAACCCATTGCTGGGCGAACTACCGTCATAGCGAATCGCGCGGAAACCGGGATAGATGTTTCAGTCACGACGAATCGAACGGCAGCACGTAGGCATAAAAATCCTCATATCGAAATCTTAATCACCACCATTACACGAATGTTGCTTGTCGTTATAAATTTTAGATGTAAATTCTAATCATCAATTTCACACTACGGATTGCGCAAAGTAACAATATTCTCTATTGAGTATAATTTATTCGTTTCGGATTATCTGTTTAATGTATTAACATAAATCATAAATCAGAAGATTAACGGTTATTGTTTAACGGGAACATTAATACGTAAATATCAAATTACTTTATTATATAAAAATTATTGGATCCAATAATTTTTAAATATCTTGTGAGAATTTCTCGTTGCTCGTCAACACGAAATACGTATTATAAAAGCGGCCGAAGTATCCAACGGCTAAGAGATTGGAGTTTTCTCATTTGAACTTTGACCAGAACTTGACGCCGCCAGTCACCTTTCCTTGATGCTTATTAGCAAAAGCAGGTCAGCTAGGATACGTTAGTGAACTCGAAAAGGAGGTCGGATGCTATGCATGTTATGTCGCCGGTAGCTTCAGGCCGCAGGCTATGATTACGCGAGCAAGTGGTGTGAAATCCCTATAGAGACGCACGAGTCCCTTAAATCGGCAGATTCTCTGAGCGAAGAAGTACCTATCCTCCGTCTCGAAAATTGAAAATTCCTGGGTGAGTCCACGACTATAATTGGTGACCGCCTATATGGGATCGTGCGCTGTGTTTATGTTTCGAGTGGCGCGGGAAAAAAAACGAATATCTATGATGCCTAGAAATAAAAATGTAATTTAGATGAGCTGGCCTATAATTAGGCCGACCTAGTGAAGTAATTACGAAGCGATGCGAAGCCCACGCGCACGCAAGAGAGGATGAGAGAGAGAGAGAGAGAGAGAGAGAGAGAAAAACGGGAATGGCCGGTGCGCCAACTTAACGAGCCGCAAATTAATTATTCATCATTAAAGTCTAACAGGCTGTCACGTCAAGCTGAGGAAAACGAGAAGCGAGACGCTGTGGCGACATTTACGAGTCCGCGGACAGCGCGTAAATATCTCCGTGAACTTGCGAGACACCTTCTTCCTGTCTTACTGTGTCCTTCGTGCTCTTACAAAGCTGCGGGCAATATACGCCGCCGGATACGACTAGTCGTTATAAACTCGTTTAGAAGCTTATTTATCCGTATAATTTTTTTTTTAGACATGTATAACTACTACTGAACTACCCTGCTACCGGGATTTAATGCAAATCCTACTCCATTAATAAGAATGGCTATGTGATAACTGCAATTTAGTAAGACTGTCTTTTAAACAATATGATTTAAACATTTTATGTGGCACCTATATATTAATAGAAACAAAAGAAAATTCTTAAAACTTGTACAGCTATAGCTATAAATCACTGTTAGTAACTTTCTACCGTCTCGATTTGTCAAAGTAAACCTATACCTGTATCGTAAACTCTGCTGTCATGTCAACAGTATTTTGCCGTTTGCGGCTTGCGAGTGAAAGGGCAAATATTCTGTATTTGAAACGTTCCTTTCTACTTTCAAGCTGCATAGATCATTCTACTTAGTTAGTTATTGACATTACCGTTAGTTCCCGATCACTCGATATTAATTCCCGAAGCGATGCAAAAGAGAATCGAGCGATTACGGTGTAACGAGCGCGTTTTTCAGTAATTCAGGAAACTGGTTCCGCGCGCATTCGCAGCCAATGTAACAGTCAATTCAATACGTGGCGCTTATGAATTCGTTCGTAAAAAAAATTTTGACGCGACAGCCACATCCGCTAATCGCTACTTCAATATCGAAGAAATCCAAGTAGTAAATCCATTCTGACGTCACTTCCTGCTTCGAAGCAGGAAGTCACACGAGCAGAGTCATTCGAGTACGAGTTATGTTATATAGAAAATTTATATACTCATTATCGGGACCTTATTATTATACTTTTATCATTAATTATGACGGCGGTACAGTCTGGAAATTGGAAACTCTCGACTGGGCGGAGCGACTGGGCGACGACGATACAGTGGTCTCCGCAAAAGCGAAAAGCCAACCATTGCGACGTAATCGGAAGAGTGCAGCTGCTTCCTGTCAGGGAGGAGCTCCCGTGACCCACGCGAGTCAGGCAAGACGAAGGGCTCGCACCCTCGCATCTCTCCCTGTGTCCCAGACAGACCTTGGTGCGCTTACACGATTTACAGGATACTTCACGCGCCGAACCAGGACAGTAACTGTAATCCGTAAAACGCGCGACCGTTCACTCGCTAGCAGAATTTATGCCGTGTCTAATTTCGTGTCGCGCTACATTGCACGAGGTCGACGACGCACCGTATCCGTTTCTGTTGTTCGAGGGTGGCGTGAATAATAACGTTTTGGACGTCTGACCTGATGTATAAGGGCTATATGGTAGTGTCGCTTGCGATACGAGATACAATGGGATATAATTACGTAAATGTAAACCTCCTCTCCCGCTATTTCTCTCGAGGGCGTTGACGTCTTCCCTCTATCACAAAATTAATTGAGTTATTAAATATTATGATTTTCGTAAATGTGACTGGATATAATTAATGCCTTTTTTTTCTTGTCTTTGTCTAATCTTTCATAAATTGACGGATATTACTTTCATATTTCGCACGATTATAATTGAGCTCTACTATTTTATAAATGGTAACCATGATCCTTGGAATGCCAACGTCTTATTCATTATAAGATTGATTTACTAATTATAGTATTGCATTGAGTTTTTTAAATTGCATTTTATGTGAATTGCATTTATTAAAACAATGTAATTATTCTACATCAGATATATATATTTTTTTAATTAGAATTCACACGAATTATGTTATTTATTTGTTACAATAACTAGAAAAGTTAGGATTTTTTGCTTGCAGAAAAAAAATGAAAAGAAAAAAAAAGATACTTTAAAGGAACATATTTTTATTCTCCTTAATTAGTTGTTACATCAGAATTGCATTTTAAAATTAATATAACAAAGTTTTAATGAATTTAAAACATTCAAACTCATTTTCTAGAAAACTTTGTTTCTGTATCGTTGCAACAAAAGAGCGATATCTCTAGAGAAAGTGGTAAATCTATACAATTTTTCAACACGTTAATTTGCGAATTGCGATTTTTCACAATTATGACTATGTAAGAAACGAGTGACAACATCAAGTACCGGATACCGGTACGACATCAATAACAAGCAGGACATAACATCGGGTTATAAATTCGCCATAATGATAAAAACGCACCGTCTCCGCGAGATACGAGATGCACGTTCGGGATTATTAACGGTTACATCGACGGACGATCTCTGGTAACCAAAATCTTCACGAGGGCTCAGCGGGTGACGTCTCGTGGAAAAAAGTATATCGCCGGGATTCGGTGTACCGTAACGATCATTATTACGCCGATTAATTCACGCCCACGTGCGTACGGTACATATACACACACACACACACACACACACACACACACACACACACACACACACACACACACACACACACACACACACACACACGTGCGTATATACGTGCACCGACGTCGTACGTGGACGCCGCGTTATCCACGTTCGGCACGCGATTCCATCCACGGGAACGTCATTAATAGCTACTTGGATATTGCCGCGCACTTAAAATAATTGCGGACCCGGCGCGCGCACGCCGATGCACCTCCTCGAGTTTGTGCCAGCACACGAGTACGCGTATATATACGTGAGCGGCGCGGGATAATTTCATTCCCACGGGAACCCGCGAGAAGACGCTCGTTGGCGGCGTCCGTTGGCCTAATTAGCGGATCTCGGTCGACGAATCTGCTTTCCGCTCAATGCGTGCAAAATATATGCTTGAACGCGTTACTCACGAGAATCTTGACGCATTGTAATAATTCGGCTACTAGACCGTGCGCATAATTATAGCGCTATTAATTATGAAAAAATGTTAGTGACAGCATTAACAGCTTATTTTCCGCGAATATAATGATTTTCCGCGAATAATCTTCAATCTCTGCTATGTATCGTCACGAATATCTTGTAATATCTGCAATGGATTTATCGCAATATTTTTATTTCGATTATTTTAATGTATTATTATGCATTACGCATTACTGCATATGAGTTTCTCTCACGATTGGAACGTCTAATCAGAATTTTTCATACGACGAGCGTCAAGAGTGCGCGAATGCAATCGCCGTCTCTTGGCCGATGAAACGTCGCCCTTCGTCTTCTCCCCTTATGATTGCCATGGTATAGCACGTAGTGAAAAGCGAGTCCTCGCCCCGGCATGGCAATCCATTCCCTCTTTCTTTCGAGGCGCGAGTCGTGCGCGAAGAGCGAAGAGCCGTGCTAGCGCGACACAATGGCGATTTCCGCTCCGTCACACCCGGAAGACTCGATGATTTCTAAAGCTCGGTGTGTCGGCGAGAGTGTCGTGGCAAGGGACTCGTATGCTCTCGTCTACGACACACCGCGTGAAGTACGAGGGTGGACACGGACTGAAGAGAATGCGTGAAGTGCGTATAAGTGTATGTTTCGTACGCGAAACCGTGGAGATTGCACCTTAGAGTCTCTTCGTCCAGATAAAGGGTAACAGAAAGGAACGCACGTGTGCGTAACTTGATTTCTGCGCGCCTGTTCTCTCGAGTTATTCTTCAGGATAGAAAATTGAAAATATACTAATAATCTAATTAGTGATTTTTAATCCTTTCTGAAAGTTACTTTCTTTTGACAGATACAATACAAATTATTCTTATGTATTCTTATGAGAATAAAAATTGCATTAATATAGGATGACAAAAAAGTTTAGCCACAATTTTTTGTGTTTATCAAATTATTAGTAACGTATTTATATTTAGAAAAAAAAATTCTGTAATATATTAGTTCCACTTTATTAAATATTAAATATAATAAAATTAATAACTGACATTCAAAAGGACCACCTTTAGTTTTTATACAGGTTTAGGATAACTTTGGGAACGCATCAATGATCTGAACGTCTTGTCATGAATAAATTCTGCCAATAATGGCAGTCAATACAGCGATCTTTGGTTCAACAATTCGATAAAAATCTTTTGTTTAGTCTGTTTTGAGATTTAATAAAATGTAAATAACACTTCTTTGTTTTTGCATTTTAAATTCATAGCAAGCTGATGTAATTTGTCATCTTTGACGTTAATGATATTATTAATGTTCATTTACTATGACATTTTTCATCACCTTGCTACCCTTACATAAATTGATAAATGTACAAAACTTAATGGCCAAATTTTTTTATCACCTTGTAAATTTGTAAATTACAAATCGATTATAAACGAGTATATCGAAAAAAAACTAAATTTTAATAAATATTTGTTTGAATATTTTTAAATAAATATATACTAAATATAAATATTTATTTGATAAAAAAATTATTAATTTGATTTAACTATTATTTTTTTTTTATTGAGTAAATATTTATTTACTACAAGTTTTATGTTTAGTACTATTCAAGGAAATATGTATTTAATAAATTTAATAAATTTTTGTTCAATATATTAATTCAATATATGTTTTAATGCGTAACATCTTTAATTTATTAATTACGATTAATCTTTCTTCTGTATTGAAGTACTACGTTTGAAACTTTCCGAATTCATATTGCTTTTAACCGGTCGATTGAAGCGCGTATTCCTCTCGTTTTTTTTCATTCGTCCCTTTTTCTCATCCTCGTTTTGTCTTTCTTCCATGTCGCCTGTAATCCGAAAGAACTCGCAAAGACCCAAGGGGCGAGTAGGGCTTTCTCGAATCGAATCTCTTATTGTCGACTCGGTAATTCGAGAAGGATCGAAATAACCCATTATACCGTAATGAGCGGCGCTTTCACGGTCGTTCCGCGTGCCTGTGAACCTGCACATGTATATGCGTCACCATGTTACACTTGTACGGTATAAATTCGGCGGGCAACCGTTGATCGAAATATGCATATTAAATAGCCTTTAACGTTCGCGTTATATTACATTTATTCAACCTTGTCCAAGGAAATTACGTAGAAATTGAAATAGACGCAACTCTAGTTTTTAATTTAAAAACCAATTCTAATCCCATTTAACCGGTTATTGCGCTATAATTCGCGATTGTTACGACGGCGTCAATTTTTTCGAATTGCGCACAATCACCGTTATATTTCTCATAAATCTCGTCCTTAATTTTCCCGTGAGAACTTGTTATGGTGAATGTCGGTGCATATATCTGCCGAGTTATCCCGCAGAGAAATGACATTCATTCGGCCGAGTTACGGATGAAGCGGATCCTCGGGTAGACCGCGAGGCTCGACTCTTTCGGGTTATGGCGCAAGGTGCGATCTCTCTTCGGCTTCGTGTAATTGAGGTATACACGCGGACTCCGCGCCCGTTGCTTTTTGTCGCCCCGGGGAACTACTTTCTGTATCTGGAAGATTAGTCTTCTCGCGAAGCGGCGCGGCAACGGCGGTAACGGCAGCGGCCGCAGCCACAACGTGACTCTCTGTTCGGGGCTGGGCGCATTGTGAGAGTATGAATGACGTCGCAATTATTGCGGCTGCACTTTGTTGCGCCGCGGAAGGCGGAGGGCCTCGAAACGTGGAAGCGTTTAATGAGATAATTTGCGCCCCGAGTGCAGTTCGGGCGTTGCGTCGACTGCGCTCAAGTTTCTCCCTGCTCCGAAGTCTTTAATATTTACGCACGATATTGCAAACAAAAAAAAAAGAGGAAAATCGTTGTTTCACTGTAAACAACTTGAAAGTCGCAATAAAATAAAAAATAATTAGAAACGCTCATAGGAAAACATCAAATTCGGGAATTACACAAACTGTAATATTAATTTTGTCTTTCGTTATGTAAATGTTACACAGTAAAAAAACATTTTATATTTGTGTTAAAAGCGCTTTTGGTTAAAATGTTTATGTTGAATTTTTAACATATCCAAGTATCAAATAACATAATGTGATTATATTATTTAAATATTATAATATATCTGTTTTGTGTTAAATTGATATTTAGTATTTCTTAGTGTTAAAATAACACAATTTATGAGTAAGGGAACAAGAAAATAATATAAAAATATTATAGTCTTTACATATAAATTCTGAGATAAATGATTAAAAAATGATTGTATGTGTTAATTTCATTGAAGAAATATGTTTTCACAATTTGTTTTCAAATTGTGTTACATTTTTTTCATTTAGAACACGTTAAATTCAATTTTCCAACTATGTACATTACAATATTCTTGCGATATAATAAATTACTTTTCATCTTTCCAAAAATTAACTTGTGCTTCTTTTATAACGACTCATGCATCACAAATAATGTCGTACGCCAGGGCCACTATAATCTGTAATTAAAGTTGACGATATTTGTCGCTTCTCTTCGTTATTGCTTGTTAAATTAGCGACATTACGAGTCCCTTTATCTGGCTCGAGTATTCTCAAGTAAAAACAACCGGAAGTCTTCATTCATGCAACTTCGCACAGTTCGCCGAAACGACCAGGATCTTCATAGGTAGCTCAGGTACGAGTACAGAGAAAACTCATTAAGCAAGTTATAAAACGCAAAATATTTTAATTTGCGATGCAAAGAGGCGTCGTCACCGCGTCGCATCGCTCGCGCATTGTTTTCGAAGAGCGGTGGATATTTGTTGAGAAATGAAAAGAGCCTCCAGCTTCTCTTCCTGGAGCTACACTTGGCGCCATCTCTGAGAGCAGTGGGAGACTACGGCCTTTCGCGTTTATGATTCGTTCAAGGACCGACGGAATCGCCGGCCGTTGCACCGAAACCACTTTCGAGCAGCGTTTACTGTTATATTACCGAGGCCTATCTTGCGCTTAGGCAAACTAGACACGTGCCTAGGTGCGTTCTTAGATTACAGTGTTAATTTTTTAGAGTAAAGAAACATGTCAGAGAGAGGAATCTCATCGTGTAACACCTATTTGCATAGGGCCCGAGCATAAAGATAAATACTGAGACCGTCAACAAGCGAGCCTCTTTGTCTCAATTCGAACGTATAGTTTTCTTTTCGAATGTATATTATATATAATATAAGTATATGACTTTTATATTACCTTTTATATGACTAATTTCCTTTGTAGTACCAGAACTAATAGACTCATTTTTTAGTTTCGAATTTTTACGGATGAAATTAAGAGATTTGTTCGAAAAAAATGAATTCTACACCAATTACTACAGACATTTGACTATCTAATAATTTTAATAGTAAGGGAAAACTGATATGAAAAAAAATGCATTTTTCTAATGCATTCCATCTGATTCAACTAACTCCGGGGTAATTCGACTAAGATTATTAAAGTAAAGATTAATGTATTTTAAACTACATCTTTGGTTACATATTAATAAAATTTTTATAAAAATACATTTTAAACACAAATATTCGCTTCGCAGAGCAGCAAAACAATGCTTTTTTTTGGAAAATTTGTTCATTTCGTACAAAAATACGTCGAATGCCTTTTCGAAATTAGATATAAAGAAACTAAATTTATAACATTTATCACTGGAAAATCTCTTTAAAGGAATAAAATTTTAAGTAAGTGCTATAAGAGTCGTCACCAAATTAGTCACAGTTTCATATTGTGATTAGTCTACTATCTCCATTCGTTCATTTTTTTTTAAACTAACAATATACGATAACAAAGACACATAAACAAAAAATCTATTGGACTGTATTAAGTAAGAATTACACTTATTATCTAAGTAGAAATCAAATATCTCAGACAATCATATTGTAAAACAAAAGAATTTTTAAGAATAAAAATATTTACTTAGGTGAACGATTTTTTAAAACTGTGACATAATTTCTATCATAGATGTGTTTGCAACAAAATGTTACAGCAGACTTAGCGGCAGTCGCTGCTGCGTGCTCAAACACGTTTACGTGTGCCTCGCATGTTTTATTTTTAATGTAACCTCGATTATTCTACTTACCCCTATAGTCAACTGACCCTGGTCTTCCCTATCTCTTATGACTAATCGACTATCTATCTGTAATCGATCCTGGAAACCAGTAAACATTTTCCAACCTGCATACCTTCGAAAAACATAAAGTAAAAATGTGGACCTTTTAACCTTTTTTATCAGAGCCATGTAATGGAAGGAGAGTCCATTACAATGCAAACTTCCGGTTGTTTGCAATCCTTTCATCTCGCTGCACGATTCATTGAATCTTTCGTGATCGCCTAATCTCCTGAAAAAGAGTAATGGGATTTGGCCGTCTTATCTAGTCGTGCGCACACGCAGCGTCTGCATTTAATCTTTCTCGAGTACCCGCTAATGGCGCCGCCGAGATATAAATTTCGGCTTTCCTGAGGCAGGTGTGGTAAAATCGGAAAATCACCCGCTAATGGATCGACATATTGACACAAGTTTGTTCCGTTACGTTTTTACAAGAGCCATTATTACAAAGCGCTCGGCGTTCAACCGCTGTTTTTGTCGCTGTAAATCTTACAAACAGATATAGTAATGTAATATCTACAATCTTCAGATAATGAAGGAAACACGAAGAATGTAAAAACAAAGAATTATACCTGAACTGGCTACCTGGCTTTCCTCGACTATCCTCGATCGGTATACATTTCAAGTCTTGGAGAGATAGATTCTCCGATTGAAATATATAAACGATATATGACTTATCAAGATGCAACAAAGAAAAACAGGATATCTCTAATTTTCTTTATTAATACCTGCAATTTGTTTTTAGTTCCTTTTACTACATGGAAAGAACAGTTTTGCTAAAATATAATTCATACAAAATCAAATCTGTATGTGTATCTAAATTTTTATCTGAAAATAATATGTTGTTTGATACATCAAAATAATAATGTAAAACATTTAAACTGAGTACTAGAATGTTAAAACTTTTTATGATTATTATCATTAACGTTTTACATAATTATTTTGATGGTTCAACAAAATTATTTTTAGATTTATATCTAACTAAATTTTTAAATACTCAGTTTTTTCCGTAAGGAATGACGTAGATTGAAAAGAATTGTCTAAAGAAAAGCGCGATAGAAAAAAACTATAATTCAAATAAACGATCTGTTAATTTGCTCCATTATCACGCAACATTATTGTCATAGTGGTGTTCTCGCTTGTCGCGAATAATCGTTTGCTCGTTGGAGCGTGTTCGTCTAATGCGAAGCGAATCGTGGAAGCTCCCAAAACATGGGTGGGAAGAAGGAGAGCACCTGGATGGACGAAACGCACTACCTGTTCCGAACGGTGGCAGGCCGTTTCTCTCTCTCTCTCTCTCTCTCTCTCTTCAGGATGCCCCCCTATACATATATCTACGCATATTCCTTTTTTTAATTTCGGGCTTTTCGAGACGGCGTAGGATTAATGGGCCGTTCGAGGCCCGCGATATATACGGAAAGCGAGAAGGGCGATCGTAGTCGAGACCCCGATCTCGCAACACCCTGTCCCCGTCCACGCTGGGTTCCACGAAGCAGGAATGCCATAATCTAGATAACCCAGCATAATAGAATATCCCGGAGCCGGACTGGTTGCTTTCTACCTCGTTGCACCTTCACCTTTTCTCTCCCTTCCCCGCCGATGTCCTCCCATCTGGCTCGACCTGCTTTTCCACGATGGTCGTCAACGACGATCTCTCCTCCTCCTTCTCTTCCTTCTTTGTCTTTATCATGCCTCGACGATGAACCATTCTCTCATCTTGACAAGAGATGAGGAATGCGTCGGGAAGCCGAATCGATGTGTACACCGTAGTCGGGACATGTGTTTTCCACTAGTCTACTAACCATTGAAACAAGGAAAAGTCTTGTCGTTATAGAATATCGTGGGAGCGAATGATCCTATCGGGTTTCTTTTTAAATTAAGGAACAGCTTGTTTACGCGGGTAGAAAAATTTCGTGAATACCAGTTAAGCCGGGCAGTCCTCCGATTGTCATTATTTTCTTACTCACAACTTACTCTTTCTATTTCGTTGTTCGAGACGTTCGGGTATTATCCATCGTCCCAAGTAAACAATATATAGTTGTCGCAATTATGGATATAGACAAGAAACCAACTTTATAGAAACTTACCATTTTCTTGTTTCATAATGCAGATCAACGTCATCATTGATAGTCATGATTCGACGCATTCCAAGACGTTTGAGCCAAACAAAGGAGAGCTCATCGCTATAATCTTGTACTTCCTGCTGTGCTGGAAAAATTCGTTAAATCTACACGGGTATCTCTGTCAGGTCTAGAATAACAAATTTTAAGAAATCGGAATTTGGACATTTCTTGAAATTTGTTATATTTCAATTTTATGGGATACCAGTTGATTCTAACACATATATATATATATATATATATATAAAGAAATTATTTTATTCCTTTACATCCGTTTTTAACGAAAATAAACTAAATATCTATTCTTTGTGAAGTAGCGTACTTTATATAATTCGCTGAAAGAAACGTCGTATCGTTTATCACCGTCTTTCCTCAGCAACAAAACTCACAACGTTAAATCGTTGCGTTAAATCGCGTTGTTTTCGCAGTACGAATGAAAGAGTTTTTCGTTTAAGTTTACGGAAGATCGCCGCGAGGAGAATTTGTGAAGAATTAAAATTTTCATTCAATGGTAACATTGCCAATCCCCTTTTTTCCTCCAGGATTAGAGAGCGAATAAGAATGGAATTTCTCGACAGTTCATGTCTCGTCGTGGCGTCGTTTACTTTTACGTTTATGTCGCCGTTACGAAATCTCGTTTCCAATTGTCTTCCACGTCGGATGGCGATACGGATCGCCGCCTGCTACGATTCTATCTAGATATACCCGACCTCCGTTTCGTATCTCTAGGTACAAAAAGGTCGAAGTTCCCCGGGCGCGTTATCAGGAGAAAGCCGATGGTAATTAAGCGCTTCCGCGGAGGTAAGAGAGCTTCTCACGGTGATTAGTCGATGTACTGAGTCGCGCTGTGGCCTCGGTGGCTCCTAGATCCAGGGTTCGAATTACTTGAACCCATCCTTCGTGTAACATTAGACCAAACAGTCTCGATATCTGTACGTTGTTTGACTTCCGCTAATGCTGATAGAGCATCGCCAGCTTGCCGTTCGTCGGATTCGCTCCGAGATGAATTACTGCGTACTACATCATCCTCGGGATAACAAGCATCTGGTCGGATACGCGTGAGAAACTTATTCTTAAACTTTTATGCATCGTATTATTATTGCATGATAAGCGGTTCCTCGTATTTTTCGTACGTAGCTCTGAATCACAAAACAACGTAGATAATCCTTCTATTATTAAACTGCTCGAGTCGTATGTATATACATAATTAATTTTTAAATAAGAACTTTGAAGTACACAGAGAAAAATTTCTGGTTGAAAATGAACGAAGATTCTGATCATATCAATCAGAATTCTGGTTCAACTAGAATTAATAGATTCAACCAAAGTTCTGATCTGTCCATTTCAATTCCATTTTCATCCATTTTCAATCAGAATTCCAATAAATGCAATCAGACTCTTTCTAATGAAGATAAAATGTTCAAAACATCCCAAACAAATTTTATTTTTGTAGTTTTATTTTTTATTAGTATGAATAAAGTTACATTTATATTATTTATACCTTTATAAAATAGAGGAATGTAAAAATAATGAACTTTAAGAAACTTTTGG
>Ga0157364_1003689_pt1 | contig 14943 bp, 6 predicted proteins | sample AttsexASBM2_FD_111476 | JGI IMG/M metagenome (GOLD analysis project Ga0157364, IMG submission 111476) | Fungus gardens microbial communities from leaf cutter ant in Ribeirão Preto, State of São Paulo, Brazil - Atta sexdens ASBM2 | ecosystem: Host-associated > Fungi > Mycelium > Unclassified ... | reverse complement strand
CACGATAAAGTGATTTTGCAGCATGACAATGCTCGACCCCATGTTGCGAAAGTGGTCAAGACATACTTGGAAACGTTGAAATGGGAAGTCCTACCCCACTCGCCGTATTCTCTAGACGTTGCTCCCTCTGACTATCACTTGTTTCGATCAATAGCACACGGCCTGGCTGACCAGCACTTCCGGTCTTATGAAGAAGTAAAAAATTGGATGGATTCGTGGATAGCCTCAAAAGATGACCAGTTTTTTCGACGCGGAATTCGTACGCTACCGAAAGATGGGAGAAAGTAGTGGCCAACGATGGACAATACTTTGAATCATAAATGTATAACCAGTTTTTTACAATAAAGCCTCGAATTTCGGAAAAACGGCGGAAGCAAAGTTGTATACCTAATATACAACGTAAGATTATTTCTACAAGTTTATTAGATATTCATAATAGGTTACTACATAAGGTTATCATTTAATTTTTTTAACTTAGAAAAAAACTGTAATTTTCAACTCGCAGACATAACGTAAGAAAATATTTTCTAGATAATGGAATATTTGTACGTAACGTATTATTAGATATACAAAAAAATATAAATTCACATAAATTTATCTTTTAATAGTGTCTCATTAACATCATTCACGATAGTTTTGCTGTAAATTGAATTATTGAGGAAACATTGGATGATATTCGTATTTTACTATCGTGTTTTATACACACACACACATATATATATATATATATATATATATATATATATAATATTATTACTACTAGTATTCTTCATAATTATGTCATCAGTTGCATCAATAAATTGACTGCACCACGTTACTGATCATTAAACTGATTAAAATAACATCTGCATGGTTAATCGAGTTTTGCACGTTGAAATAAAAAGATGTTATCTTTTCTTATTAGAAAGAACATAACTTTCATCAAGTACAGTTATAATATAATTGTTCAAATTTAGTTCGTCGTATTTTAAAAGTTGAAATTGCAGATATAATCTGCAAACGCGGAACTTTATATTTCTAATGCAATGGCAATAAAAACGATCCGTTATTTAAAGAATATTTCATAATTCTGAGAGCGTAAGATATGCTAAAATATAATGACAAAAAATATAATATAATTTTTTGAAAAATATCAATTTTATGACAAGACATAAAGCACTTTGAAGACGATAATGATCAAATAAATAAATCAGGATAAGAAATTTATTTACTTAAAAGAAACTAAAATCAGAGAGACTGTAGACGCAGAATTTTACACTGTTATTGTTATTAGAATAAAAAGCGAATTGCTATTCAAGAAACGTAGGTTACAAACAAACAATTTAAAAAAGACATAAAAAAATATCAATTTTTAGAAAATCTAAACAATTTTATCGCAGAATTTTGTTTAAAACATTTATATTTAAAGACAACAATGATTAGCTCAAAATTTGATAAAAAAAAATATTCAATTATGCAAGGATGTATCTGACAGCATTAGATCAAAGTCTGGAAAAATTTAGGTATCATACTGATTTACCTCTTTAAGAAGTCCGTGTATTCAGCCTGTCTCGAGAGGCCGGTCCTCATCATAATGGTTTGGAAGCACTGCCGGTCGATGGCCCATAATTGGCAATCAGTCGCAGCAGTGATCGTTGCTGTCCTCTTGCAATTGTAAAGAATCGCGAGTTCACCCAATACTTTACCATGTTGCAAAGTGCTGAGATATTTGCCATCCCTCGACACCTCGACCTTACCCTCTGAAAAAGAATTTCAATTAGAGATCAAAGATATAATCTCTTGCTATACGATGACTGTGAGATTATTGTGAGACTATTGATATGAATTTGAAATCATTTAAATAGTTTGTGTTGCTGAATAATTAATTTCGAGATCGGAATTTAATCGGAAATTAATCAATATTAATATTACATTTGTCATCTTAATGATGTATTGTCTTATATTTACCATATTTGTTCATATCAAAATGCTACTTAATTAGTTCAATTATTTCGATTTCGATTTCACATTTACGAACAAAATTAAATAATTGTTATCGAAATTGCTAAATTTTTCTTTTTCGGCTTATAATTACAAGAGAAGATTAAAATTATGCAATTATAAATATATGTTATTCAATAAACTAGAACAAAATTCTGAATTGAAAAGTTGACTGTTTATCTTTCTCTAAAACCGGTATTAAAATTAATTAATATCTTAAAAGTTGACCAGTCAACAGTGACCATCGACGTATTTAATAACTAGAAATGTAAAACAGTAGCTCTTGTCAAGATATATTTGTGGACTGCACAAATATTCTAACTCACGTTCGATTTTCTTTGCTTTGAGAGTTATGGAACACATTCTGAATATTAATAATCAATTTTTACGTTGCGCAAATCTGGTGACATATTCCTGGTTTACTGACATTTCTAAATCAATTAAGCATACGTCGTTATTTTTTTAATCATGTCAACTCATTCATGTCTTATCGGGAGGACTTGATAACTCTTTAGAAAGATTGCTTCATACAATGTTAAGTCACGACAAGTTCGTAGACTGCTGTGCAATTACATGCTTTGAATATATGACATTCTCTATTAATATCTTTCTACTATACAGTGATTTTATACACTTTGAAGTATCTATTGTAAATGCATTATCTATTGTGAATAATATAGATGGATAATCTTTGGATTTATATATTATAAACACTTTCCAAAGTGTTACATCTCATTTTCATCTTAAAATTATCGTCTTAATTTTATCAGGAATATGTCACTAAAATTAATGTCGCGAGTTATAAGACATCCTATATATAGGATTTGCAACAATGGTAATAACTTTCAATCACATTTCTTACAATCTTAACATTTCTAACAATCTCATAATTTGTCTGAAATTCTTTATATTATATTCTCTTACTAAGACAAAATATTATGACTATCTGTAATAGAAACAATATTAAACAAAATATCTTTAAGACCATAATACACAACAAACAGGAAAAGCCCTAAACGGTCAGCTATAATTTGATTCAATACTTATAATTATATAATTCAATGTGAATTTATATACTCATATCCAATCCTGCAAACTGAGCGCTGAATTTAATTTTTAATCTTGAAACGCAATCCTAACAGAACTAGAGTAGTAATACTCACAAATTAAATTGATAATCTGTAATATAGTTGCGCTCACGCGATCTATCATGATTTTATAATGCGATTTTATGTGTCAATACTTTTCTGCGTAAATTGCGAAGGAAATATTACATGATTCTCTTCTGTAGAACTGCATATAAAGGGGTCGAATCAATCAAGAGAGGACCTAAGCATCTAAGCAGATTACGCAAATCAAAGTAGCCTTTCTTTTTTACCGCCATATCATTCGTCGCGACTCAATCGAGTTCGACATTGCGACAGGATAGTCCACGGCCACGTATTGTCCCGCGAGCGTTGCTTTCACTTCCTCGCGCATAACGCCTAGTACGAGTCACACAAGGGACTCCGAACCGGTTCCGTTACCGATCGTGACTCGCGCGAGATGGATCGTATCTTTCGCCATCGAAGTTAACCATCGAGTTAAGCGGCGGCTATTAATAAGCACGCGCGTCGGTATGCTCCCGTCTCGCGGAGAATGCCCCGTACGATGTCCTGTTTGATTCCATGCATCCGTTAGTGGCAATTTCCCTTTGAGACAACGCGTCTCATCGACACAGGCGGTCTTGTAACATACGTACGTTATGAGTCACGAGGTACAGTTGGACCTCCGTATTCTTGACTTATTGAGATCGAGCGATTTCTCTATTCTTGGAGCTCCGCTATTTCCTCACTGCAGTTGTACTGCCAGAAATTGCGCACAGAAAGAACAATTCTACTGAAATATGTACTAATCTAGCTGGATACACAAATCTGGAAATAATTTTGTTGGACTATTCAAAATAATTATATAAGAAATTTAAGCATGATGAGGAAATGCTGCAAAAAATTTTGACATTCTAATAATTAGCTTGAGCGTCCTACATAATTATTTTGAATAGCCCGATAAAATTATTTTCGGATATGTATCTAGCTAAGTTTTTTTGATACTTCAGTAAAATCGTTCTTTCCGCGAATTCTGTTCCTTGCACTTGAAATAAATCAGTTTTCTCATACATATAGATCGCATTTAATAATTTATGTGTAGATTGATAAAATATTTTCTCTTTTTATTATCCTACATTATATCTACGATATTATCCTTTTATATCTCTCTTTATGTATTTTTTTATTTTTATGTATTTCTTTTCTTTAATTTTTATTTTAACATATTATTTATTAATAATAATTCTTATTTTTTGTCCTTATTTTATTTATGTATATACGTTTTTTTTATTTTTTGTATACTTATTTTTATATTATTTTTGTTTTCTTTATCATTATTATTCATCATTATTCTGTATATATTGGATTGTCCGGAAAGTTCGCCGATTTTGAAGGAAAATTGAAACGCAAAAGATTTAAATTTTTAATTTCATTTATTAAATTTCATTTATTAAATCTTTTGCGGCACGAATTTTCCGGACGACCCAATACGTCCTTAGAAGGCTTGTTCTAGAATTATATAAATGCTCTATTTACATTGAGAAAAAAATGCTATCGATTCAATTAAAGTATCTATATTGGGGCTGTCATTAACATACGTGATTAATTCATGTATTTTTATTGACATAAAGGCATAATTATAATTTCAATAACCAAGGCTTTTATGTAAAAATATACATGAATTAATCACTTATATTAATGACAGCTCGTAATATATAAATTAATTGAATCAACAGCATTTTTTTCTCAGTGTAGTTATCTATCTATGTTAGTAAATATACGTGCGATTCTGAACACGTGTCTCATGTTTCCAAAGATAATGGATTATGATTTACGATCGCCGATCAATTATAGCAGTTAATTGTCGATTCGCAGATAAAAAAAAATTTTCTTCTCAGAAAATTCCAGAAAATCATTAATAAGAAAAGTATTTAATCGTTCAAGACGTAAAAGAAACTAAATGGAAGTAGATCAATATGACATGTTCTTCTTTTTACAGATTTCATTTTTAGTAGACATTCGCGAAGTTGCATGAATTTGCATACGTGATAAAAGCACATATAATAGAAGCTGATATGATCGCTTTTGTATGTAACGTGCTACGTGACTACATGCCCTAAATTCAGAACAATAGACTATAAGAATATAAGATGTGCAAATTCGCGCGTTATTTCGACGATGATCGCGAGGATAAACGTCGGTTTAATTACAATTAAAATCCACTTTAAACGATTTATAATTTATCTAAAAACTACATATAAAAACGTGTTTATTGATAAATTTCGATATTATATCTATTTTTTAAATGCAATTGCGCATCAATTTAAATAAGACTAATTGTAAAGCGAAGATATTCACAGTCCGTTCTTTCAAGATTGTCTTAAGATGCTGGTTCTGAGATATGATTCTCAATTATGATTCAGTAGTTGGTTTATGACATCTCAAAGCCTTGCTCCACTAATGTAAGATTAACTTTAATCTCGGTTTAACTTACTATTTATTTAATTTTTTTTAATTCTTAGAATTAGAACCGAGATTAAAATTAATCTTATACACATTAATGGAACCGAGCCTAGTTAAAACTGTACTTATGACGATAGTAAATATAAGAATCGATTATGAACATCTATTTAAGACTTTCTTCTTTATTAACATAGCATAAAATTATAGTACTTTTCAAATAATAAAATTTATAGTAATTTTATGCTGTAAGTATGAAAATTGTATTACAAAATCACTCGTTTAGAATGCGTAACTATAAACAAGTCTAGAAAACTCGGAAAATGTTGATAATGCTTGCGTGCGCATATTACAAACTTTGGAAAGTGTACATGGTTGCAATGCTAATGAAGAAACAACATTGAGATTTTGACGATGAATCGCGTGCCGCGAAACGACTATAAGATTATAGGAGGATGCAAACAAGCTACATGTAGTTCAACATTCGATTACGAAAATTTTTGTTATTATAAAATATGATATAAAATTTAATATTTTTGTTATACGTAATTAACTAAATTAAATAATTAGAGAATTTCTCAAATAAGATTTACAAGAGTCTGTAAATAGAACAACATTTAAAAATATTACGATAAACACACTCACACAATCAAATATTTCAAATATTTAATAATTATTTCTTCATAAGATTATTATTAATAATCTAAAATAAAATAAATAAAAAGTTATCCTTCGATACGAGTATTTTAGATTCATTATTGCTCACACTTCCATTCGAGAAAATAAAAAAGTAAACTTGACAAATGGCATCTCCCTCATTAATGCCAGTTATCTTGCGTAAAACTATTGTGCTCTCATGCACACAATTCGCACAATGAAAGCTTTCCGATTTGATTGCTACGAGAATAGAAGCGTCCAAGTTTGAATGCCACTTCGAGAATCGCGGAACCGAATATCGGCAAAGTCATATTCTTTGGTCTCTGCATGACTATTTAATCTTTAAGAATAATGTGCACCGATATTCATAGCGTATAGATAATTACATAACTACGCTGTGAAAGTCGAGAGAATTGTTGAATGTCCTTCGCACATCTTTATCACTTTCGCAAGAATAAAACAACCAAGTCCATTGGTCACTTTCTGCGATGTATTTCGAAAAAGAAAAAAATTCACGAGCATTCTCTTATATGATGCCCTGCTTATCAAAACGTAGATGTTTCTAATGTGTCATTGTTTCACCAAAACAATCGCTTATGCACATCGTTTGTTTAACAAATATTCAACGCTGCACCGAGTATATTTTATAAGCCGCGAATTGTCGATCTTAGATGACTACATCGCGATTAATCATTGTAAACTATTCTACATCACCGTATTAATATTTATAACTCATCGATGTCGCAATGTCGGTTATATAATTATAAATTAAGATATTGCGTAAAAATAGCAATAACAAAAGCGTTTGTCTATTGTCATCAAATATTCTTATTAGATTAAATAAATTATGATTTCTTCGGGTTTTTCTTCTAAAATATCTATTTCTATACTTCGCGATGTGTTTGAATGCTAATCATGCATATGACGTTTGCAGTCGATACCTCCAACCGAGGAACAAAGAAACTCTATACCTAACAAACTTCGCGGAGGAGAGAAAACGAGAAAGAGAGAGAGAGAGAGAGAGAGAGAGAGAGAGAGAAAGAGAAAGGAATGAACAACAGAAGAATCCTCATCGAAGTCGAATCCGTGCATATACTATACTGTAACAGACTTTGTCGTTCGCATAGAACACCGCTGAACATATCCATAAGCCTTGTATATATACATATATATATACAATATATATATATATATATATATATATATATATATAAAACACGGTAGAAGACCTACCATGACGACATGTAACAGGACAAAGAGTTTACGCTTCACACATGATATCCCCTTGAGGTTTTACACGAAACTGGCGTAACCGAATTCCTGCTTATTGCTCCGGTTCGGGCTCGTATTGAAGCATGAGACAGCGATCGGAAAGTAAAAATTAATGTGATAAGCGTGTAATTTATTTTCATCAGAAGTAAACTACTGTAATCTTTATCACGCGAAGTGAAAAATTTCATCGGTAAAACCAATTTGATTCACGATTTTCATTTCCCAGAATGTAGGTCGAAGACAACTCAAGAAATTCTAATAAAAATATGATTAAGAGAAAGTGAAGAATTCATGGAGAAATAAGGCAGACCAGTTGTGGACAACTAGAAATTATCTTTCACTTTCATCGATTAGTACTTCGTGAATGAATGGAAACCTTTGACAGGAGTTGGTGAAACGAGTTTCCAAGTATCGATCTTAACTTGCGATTAGTATCTGCACTGAGGGACAGATCCTGTCACCGTGCAGCAATGAGGGTCGAACGTCATGGCGAGAACCCTCGAATGTTGGCCGAGCGTTGATTACCTCATTGTTGCTTCTGAGCTGCAGAATAAAGTCACGATTTTTTTGCATAGAAAGCGCGCAAAACAGGATGTCGAATTGGAACACTATAATGATTGCGGAAATCGGCTTAATAGCCAGTTGCTGAACATTCAGCTATTACCGATCACCGTGTTTATATCCTTTTTTCCTCCTTTATCCTCCTTTTCGAACTCCCGAAAATTAATGAGCAAAATAGGCGGATATTGCTTAATTAAGCAAAGAAAAAAGTTCAATGTTGAATTAAATAATATATTTAAGGAATAATATAGTTAAGGAAGTATTACACACATTTTCAAAATAATGAAAAGATTATAGATTAAATCTTACTCAAAAGTACTTAAAAGTAATATAAAAAATTTGATGGAGGTGTAGGAGGTAGGACCTGAATCAAAAATTATCTCAGTAAGAATTAAAAGTGTTTTTATCTGTGCTGTAATAGAAATATAATTGAGAAATAATTATAAAAGTTCCAAATTTTTTATGTAAGTATTTTAAATATTCGAGATGATTTATATAAAGTTTCATCTTGCAATGCAGAAATTATTCCGCAAAGTTTATTTGTTTGTACAAAAAAATTAAGATATCATTTTTTAAATTTTAAGATTTAATAATAAAAAATAAAGTAAATAAAATAATAATAATAATAAATAAATTTCAAGGCTAATGAGAGTAAATAAATTATAATATGTTGTTAAATGAAAATATAATTATATATATTATATATAATTATAATTGTTCACACACACTTATATATATATAAATATATACATATATAATTTATTTAAAATATAAATATTAATACATTTGTGAAAATGTGTATGATACATTATTAAATCATATTCAAACTTCCTGTATCTCGATATTATATATATAAATTTTTAAACGAGATGTAATCGCATAAACGGATTCATCATTTAAGAAAGTCCTTAAAATGTCTCGCTTTTTACGACTCTGCTTAATTACACTTAGTAGGACACAAGATGATTTATTTCTGCAGTTAGACAATTAGGCCTACACGTATATAGGCGACGACGATATTTCATTGTACTTCATTGACAATTATAATTTTAATTAACGGAAACGACGCTTGCGGTCAGTGCGGTCCTCAAGTATTCCTAGCACTTGAGACGTATATTACGTAGCCGTTGTTGAGTCACGATGACGCTTTGACAAAAATAAATCGTAGGATCTAAGCGATTTTATTCACGGTATTCATAAAATAACAGATCGAATAAAATGATAACATTCGAACGATTTCATATACAATCGTATCATATACAATTCATATATAACAATCTATAATAATATAACCTCGCGTGCGTGTATCGCTTTTAATATTTTATTCAAACTATTAATTTGATTTATCATTGAAAAGATGATAAGAGTAGTTATATCCGGCCTTCAGTCGTCTTTCGAGATTATCGTTCCAATTATCATGTGTCCAATAATTATTATTAAGTAACACTAAAAAGTTGTCGATCTAATCACATGATTTATCGTATGCAGATAAATGTAATCATTAATTAAAAAATTAAGATTATTAAAGGATTATAAATTTCTGTCTGCGGTATATGTCTACATATATTGCGCGTTCGCGTGAATATAAGATTAGAGAGAAAGTAGTTAATTAAAATCGTCTTATATGTTTTCTGAATAAAGGTAGACTCGATAATGTTTGCTCGAAAACTTGAATTCGACGACAAAAAAAGATTCTGTCATGCAGCAGCTGTTGAGATTTCCAGTTCTAGACGATCCTTAAAACCAGATGCCTCGAGTATCAAACATTTCAGGCATTCTCATCTGGATATTTTGCGTGTTACAATGAAATGAAAGAAACAAGATTCAAATCGTATAAGAAGAAAATTTATATCGTTTTTTAAATTAATCATTACTATATTTCCTATTTTATATATATAAAAGCACATTTAACAAATCTCGCGTTTTCAGGAATAGAAGATCAATTTGAGGTCATCAGTAAAAAGTATTTACGAGTCACTTTACGACACAGTCATTTTAACACAAACAGATGGAATATACATTTCGTTCGCAATTCGATTTTGTTGACTCATCTGTAATTTTGAAATATCGGCCTCATTTACAATCCTAGTACTGTTTCACACTCACAATTAGAGAAAAAAATATAGTGATAGGCAAATTTTAACTCTATTAACATTACAAAATTTTATACGTAAAATTAATATACATAGTTGAAATTTATATTTATACTTTAATTATATAAATTTTATGTAAAATAATTGTTACTTTTATAATTACTATCATTATGTTTCTCTGAATGTAATTCAATTTCATCAAATTGCAAGCTCAATGGCACGGTTATCGTTTATATTCTTATTTTTGATGAAATAATTGCGACAACAAAATCGAATAAAGCAACAAAAAAAAATTAATTTATTATATTCAATTTCTGTATATATTTCATATGAATATTATATTTCATATGAATATTATATTAAATGGGCTGTGCCAGACATGCATGTTGTGCCAGACATGTTAGAATAATTGTAGTTCTTATTTACATTGAGAAATTGAGACTTTTTTTTTTTTCAGAAAAAAAGTGACACACTTTAATGCACGTTTATATGACATTAGAGACATACAAAAACTTATAGCTCTTCAGTTATAAGTGTGTGTTGCAGCAATGTAAAGTTTGTAGATATAATGTAAATACCTTTTTTTGTTTATCTAATTCAAAGCGACATACGCGTTGATAAGAATCCCAGCGACATATAAGTGTTGAATGAAATTTTTCGAATGTTCGATAAACAAACTATAAGAAACAAAATTCTAAGAAATCGTGCAGATTATTAAATTTTTATTAATTCGCTTTTTTAAAATATACCAAATAAAATGTACATACAAGAATGTTATTGTTGTGTCAAATAAATTGTGTACGACTTTACGAACGTATTTATACATAATTACAACTTAATGTACAGAAATGTTAATATCGAGTTTAGCATATTCGAATGTCACATGTACGTAAAACTGACGATAACTGACGAAGTTAACTCTGCTTTCCATTATTCTTAATAACACATACAATATACGACTTTCTCTCGATGGCGCATGATGCCATAAATTGATTTGCAAATGAAATGTGCTAGCAAGATTTACATTAAAAAATTCAAAGTCGACACACAATTTATCTGGAATGTAATATAATCAATAAATGCTCAAAGTTTTTTTATATAAATACGAAATTAAATGTATTGAAAGTGTGCAAAATTAAATTTAAAAATTCAAGATATTTTCTCTCTCTGAATTGTAAAATAAAATATATAAGTAATATATAACAGCTTATCTTTTACTATAAATTTAAAACATATCTAAATATTCTAAATATTCTAAAAATAGAAAAAATTATTCATATTTATAAATTATTTTATATAAATATCCTGGCAATTTTATTATAGGTAAATGTCAATAGTCCGAATATTCATACATTATTCACAAATATACTAATTTGCAGATTTTATGGTGAGACTAATATGAATATAATTTATCTAAAGTGCATTAATGAATATAAATGTGCATTCATGAATATATAGAAATTTTGAACGCTTTTCGTATCCGTGTTGTATAGATAATTGAAACGTGTTATTGCAAAACGCAAACACAATTGCGTGTACAATGATAAGACCGCTTTTTTCGAAGCGAAATAGAGGAAGAGCCAATTTCGCGAGATAATCCGGTTTCGTGCTCTAAAAAATATGATATCGAGGTCGACTTCACGCGACATCGGAACCAAAAACCTTTGTCCTATCCATGTCAAAAAAAACTGCTTATATAGATGTGCGTGTGAATACGCGTTTGCGTGCGATCCGTTCCATGTTACGTTCATTCCTTCTACATGAATAATTATATAAACGTGTATCATATACATATTTAAATGTAAGACATAACGACGTCCGGTAACTGTGTACACAGTGCCTCGGAAATCATGTACTTTCTCTTCTTTTTTTGTAGAAGATTGTGCGACTTCTCTCGAGAAATGTGTGACTTCGGATATACTCTATATGTTTTTTAATTTGATATAATTATCTCGTAATATTCGCGTAAATTGCAAATTTAAATTAATAGTTTTTCGATATTTCCTTTAATAGAAACATTGAAACGCCAATATTTTTTATGATTAAAAATTTAAAAATCCACCAATTAAAATTTTCAGTCTTCAGACGAATAACAAAGCCATGTTTTAAATAAAGCTCTAGATTTATCAAAGTAGTGTAAAAATACGCCAGGTTTGCTCTAATAATCGTATCATTTGAAAGAATTAAAGAACTACTAAGCGCTTATTCGATGATAGACTAGTTAAGTAAAAAATGGTATCGAAATACGCAAGAAAGTAGCCAATAGGAAGATATAATTGTCGATGTTTGTTAGGATAAGAGGTCTGACTCTGGTAAAGATAGAGCTCCAGTTTTAGAGACATTCCCCTGCAAGTTGAACTTATAATAGAATTATAATTATAATTTTTGAAATATATCCGTAAAAAATCCAAAAGTTTGGAAAAAGATTGAGTGTTGAACTAACATTTCAGTTACGAACAAATTTTTTTTGAATTAATCAGAATCTTCGTAAAGAGAGCACATATAAAGTACATATAATCGGGAGCTGTGTAAAACAATTCACATATTCCTGAGAAAGACCTCACAAGAATCAACCCGGATCTTCGCCTCCTACGTCATATCCGTGATAGACAAATACCTTCGCGTATCTGACGTCTCTTTATGGGTTGCGGTGCGCCAGTACGTCTTCTCCTCGCGTAGGTATGAACTGGCACAATCAATCTCGGCCGCGGAATGAGGAAGCCTCCTTGAGCGTTGTCAGGTGACGGCTGGTTCGTCTCGGGGCATTCGCTGTCTGTGGTACCGGTGCTGCTGGATCCCCTGGACCGCGCATCTTCCTCTCTTGCCGAGGACGGCCCGTTGTTCGGATCCTCCAACGCGGCCTCGAATCGCGATACCACTTCATCGGCGTATGGTCGCCTATAAGGCTCGTCGTCTTGTTGCCTGGCGGAAATCTTGCTGCTGCCGTTGCTGATCCAGTTGACCCCGCACTCCCGCCAGCTGGCCTCGTAAAGCAATTCCATGGCCCTGCCGCGTGTTGCGTCCGGGTCCAGGAGGAGTTCAGGATCCTCTAGAACCGCCCGGCCGGGATAACTCCGGACCTTCATGACCTCGAAAGTCGCGTGCGAACAGAAAACAAAGATCGAGAAGCCGAGTTGAGCCGGGCGTCTCGCTCTACACGGTCTACTCGGCGAGACTTTCGCTCGTGATTTTTCTTTTTTCGATCCTCTCGAGTCCTACTGCGCAAAGGTCAAACGTCGAGCGTTACGCTGGCGACAACGCTAGCATCGCTTTCATTCGGTGAGATAAGATTAATAGCGTTCCTGCAGGTAGACACATTCTTGACTCTTTAGTTCGCTTTTCCGCTGTAGATCCGAGATTTATCCGTTGAGATCAGTCTGTGTTTATTTCTCCTTGTCTTTTTGATCTTTTTCAGCTTTATTGATTACAAATCGTGCACGAACAACAAAGCAATCGGCTGTCGAAACGGTTCACGAAGAGAATTGAAATTCACAGACTGGATTCATTGACGTTCGGGATGAGAACGTAAAGTTCCAGTTGAGACAACCGAGAAACATCGCGGCACAAGTCTGGCGTCGGTCCAGAACAAAGATCGATCCATATGAAAGAAAAGATCACTTATCTTCGGATTTTCACATCGATCATTCGGGTTCGATAGAAATGCTACCGGCATTCCTACCCGTTTTAATATTTATGTGGCTTACTGTTCCGTTACCATGAAAGTAGGCGGATAGCGACAGACGGACGACAAGAATAAGAAACAAGTTCGATGGACGTTGACGTCGGATCCGCGTATTCACGATCGTTCATTCGCGACTTCCGCTATCCGGTCGTCACTGGCAAACCGGCATGCTACGAAACAACGGTGTGCAGGAAACCGAGTCATCATCAGACTACCGATCTTTTTAGTCTAAAGAACCTGTTGAGTCTTCGCAGGATTTTGCTATTTCTCGTTGTCGTCGAGCGAATAAGATCCTTGTCTGAAGAATGGATGAGGATCAAGGATGAAAAACGTAGACAAAGATAAAGAACATATCGACGAATTTTCTGTGTTATTTATAAAAGCGTCAAACACGCAAAATTGTTTCTTTCGCACTTACATTGGATTTTGCAACCTGGACCTTCGACACAGATGATCGATAAACAGCGATAAATAACGTTGAACGATGTCACATCGCGTCACAAATAGCTAGCTAGTAGTTACTTTTGAAAACAATGCGGGAGAAAAATCCTGTCAAAGGAGGACACTACGATTGCGAATCGCATCGCGTCTGACGCTCACTGACAGTATTCGCGACTGGTGAAAAGTATGTCCGTGAGCGGCAAGCACCACGAGAAACTCCCTTCCCTTGGCGAATCGCGGCAGTCCCCACCATGGATATGCATTCGTGAGAGAAAGGACAGAGGTTCTCATTTCATTTCGTACTCGCCCCCGCAATCGCTCCCATGCATCAGTGCAATGGCACTTCTTTTTATATCGCAAAGGTCCGGGTCTCAGAAATTATAAGGCCCCGCTAACTTCATTAGCAAAAATAGATGTAATAATAAGCCCATGAAGATAAATATTCTTGTGTAAATGTAAAATAAGAAGATACAAGGAAACAATATGTAATCTAATTTATAACACACAAATGTATTATAAAAGTATTTACAGTGTACAAATATAATCTTTGTATATCTACACATGTTTTTGTAACCATTATTTATTATTGCTTAAATTTAATACTTCATCTTTATAATGCATTTTGCAGTAATTTAATATTTTTTTCTTTACAATCTGTATTTGAATCTTTTAAAAATGTTCAATCAAATGAAAGTTAGAGAATCTTTAAGAT
>Ga0157364_1003688_pt1 | contig 14944 bp, 7 predicted proteins | sample AttsexASBM2_FD_111476 | JGI IMG/M metagenome (GOLD analysis project Ga0157364, IMG submission 111476) | Fungus gardens microbial communities from leaf cutter ant in Ribeirão Preto, State of São Paulo, Brazil - Atta sexdens ASBM2 | ecosystem: Host-associated > Fungi > Mycelium > Unclassified ... | reverse complement strand
TATAACTATAATTTATTATTAAAACTTTTCTTGTATTGGAAGAATATGTGTATATTTTCGTGTTATTATAAACATATAAAACTTCTTATATTCTTTAATTTTATGATTTTATTATCCTTTTTTATTTTATTATCCTTTTTTCCAATATTATTTGATCATATTTATTTGATTCATCATTTATTATTCTCTCATCATTTAATATCTCCTAATCCAGTAGGAGACGTAAATTAATGTTAATAATTATAAGTTATTATATTATAATTAATAATTATATGCTTTACATAAAATATTTTCTGTGTGTTATGTAAAAAAAATATCTTGGTACTGTTAAATTGCATTAAAACTAAAGGAATGTTAACTGCGATCAAACAACAAATCTTCGAACTCTTGCTGACAAGGATTAATCTTGCCGATCGTTAGATTAAGCTACACGGACGGCATGTGAATCGTGTAAACAGGCACGTGGAAGAGAATCGCGAAAGGGTGCGACATGAACACTGAGGCTATCATCGTAAGGTTATCGATATAATACCAAAATAAATCTCAAGAGAAACGCAACAAACCCCGTTAACCCATTGATTTATGATGCGACGTATGGTTCACGATTGCACGTGCCTCTCACAAAATACCGAACACGAGCGTCCCTTTTTTCACAATCTATGATTTTCGTTTCCCGCTCATTTATCGAATATGACATAATCAAAAATCACTATCGTTTTAAGTTTTTATATAATGGAATATGACGGGAATATTATGATAGTAGCGATAACAAACATATGCATAACCTTAAAATAATGTATATTTATCATTATGCATAATTCATTATTTAAATGCAACCTTTATTCAACGACATATCAAACTCTTTTCTCATAAACATATTTCTTGTTAAAAAGTGACATTATTTTTTCTTTTCAAAAATTTTTCGAAAGATTTTCTTCATAATTTCTTAAATTTTTATCCTAATTTTCTTGAAAATTGATGAAATTCTATTAGATTTCAATTAAAAAAAAAAAAACAAGATTTTATTATTCATTTATATTTCTGAAGAATAGTTCATCGAAATTTAATTATCTATTTTACTGAATCTACATTTTAGACGATTTTAATTTGTAACAAAATTTTTTTTATGTGTCAATCTTATGTGCTTCAAAATAAAATATTTAAAAAGTCATAACACATTGACACATGTCTATGTAAACAAATTATATACATAAATCAAAATTACAAAGAATTAATAAAATTATAAAGAACGTTTAATCTTGGCATCTAATAGAAATTATATAGATTGTTTATAAATAAATTATTGGTATAACAAAAATTATTGTGAGCAATATATCACGTACACTAAAAAAAATGATATTATGTCAACAGCATTATTTTAATTAAAAATAACTTTGTCAATTCAAACATACATACACGCACACGCACACGCACACACACGCACACACACACACACACACACATATACACATCCTACGTAGCACAACAGCGAAAAGCGCTTTGGGATCGCGTTCTTGTGACTGTACCTCTCAAAACTGCTGTCAGTTATGCACTTTCATGTGAATAACGGCAGATTTCAAGTTACACTGATCAAAAAATTATGATTATGCGCGTAAAAAGCATTTATCCTGCGCTGATTGAATGCGCGTTTACATCACTTTCTGAACGCTTTGCAGGCACTGTTGTGCTACGTGAAAAATGCTGCAAACGTGCTATAAAAATGGATTTATTCTACGCTGATTGTATACGTTTATAATGCGCTTTTCATTGTGGATTTTGAAAGCGCTTTTAAAGCGCTAAAAACTGTTAGAATTATGTACCTACGCATAAGTGCTTTTTTAGCGCTTTATAATCCACTGCTGTTCTACGTATGTGGAACACAAATACATAAATAAATAATATTATATTAATAAAACGAATACGAATATGCTCTTGTTCTGATAAAATTTTATTTGTTTCATTAATACTATTATTAAATTAACAATAAAAATATTTTCAATTAAAATAATGCTGTTATATATAACATTATTTTTCTTCATATATATATATTTCAGTGCAAAAACATTAAGATTAATTTAAATAAAATACATATTGAACAGAAAGAAAAAACTGTCAGTTGAAAAACAATTAAATATTTTATGGAAAATTTTCGTATTTTTAAGTAATGAAAGAGATTATAGAGTCGAACAAAATCCATGTGGAAATTATTTAAATGATTTGAATCAAAGAAGTAAGAACGAAACGAATTATTTAATTAATTATGAATGAATCCGTGATATCAATACATAATAAATAGTAGATAGAAATTGAGTTTACGGCAAGAAGCGAATAAGCATATCGGTCGAAATCGTTTTGATGCTTGAATTATGTCATTGGCTCAAGGAAACTATGGGGTCAATTTGGTTATTCGTCAAATGAAAGATCGGGAGTGTTAAAGATGCCGGCGCCGTCAGACACTCGTTTATTAAACGCGAAAATGTTAGCGAATATTCGACGCATATGTATTCATAGTTAAATCTTTAAATAGAAACAATTGATAATTGATAGTTTCATTTACATTGTTCTCAAGAATGAATATCAATCGCTCAATTTTCTAGTCATTGATTCATTTGCATTTTCCACATGCTTTATATATTTAAGAACCTAAGTTTAATAATAATTCCAAATGATGCAATTAAATACATAAATAATTAAATTGGATGAGATTTGAAAATATCACGTATGTACATATTTGGTCTCATATTAAAATTCAAGCAATCGAAAAGAGTGCGCGGTGTTTAGAATATCACGTTTATCATAATATTCAATTACAAATGTTATTTTATTATCACAAACGTGTTGTCGATACATGTGGTTACGTTATACTATCGTCAGTTAAACATAGTGAATAGCAAAATATACATATCGCGACGTACCCACATCTTCGCTTACAGGATAGAAATAATCTTGATGAAGAAAAAATAACTACAACCGAATTTTGCACGCTAGAATAATGAAATTAATATAGCAACAATAAGCAATAAGAATCACAATGTAATAAAAAGCCAGTCCAAATATTTCTCATTGTTTATGTAAGTACAATCATCTGATTTCTAGAACTACACACTTCTTACATTTTTAGCTACATCTTCGATGCAATCGATATTATCAAGATTTTTACTAAACAGATTGAGCATAGCAATCCGCAACTTTATACAACTTTTGTAAAATACGGGAGCATAGAATAACAACATATACAGTCAGAGTTGATTAAAACCTCACATGGAGTTTGCAATAATCTCCCGAAAATATGCAGAAATAAATTATATTTTACCTCAAATATAACAAATCTTTTTTGTATTCTAAACAATATTTGTTCGTATCACGATAATAATTTCATTAGTAATAAATATGCGTGATTATCCTTTCAGAATATTAAAACCGGCACATGTAAATGTGAAAGTTTCTTTAATTCAAGATAACATTTCTCAAAGGAAATAATTTATTATTATTTTATTATTTTTTTCTCTTCAAATGGAATAATTATTTAAAAAATAAATATTAAAATTTATATTTAGGAAAACGTTAATATAAATTATTGATCTTCTTAAATTGTTTTATTTCTTGGAATTAAAAATAATTTTATCAAAATTTAAAATCGAATATATATTAAATCTTTCACAGAAATGTTTATTCTATTACTTCGGAAGATTTTTCAGACTCTGCACTTTTTTTTAACTCATGTCATTAATCAGTGCCTATTGCGAAGAAGCTTCGTATTTTATACGATGATTCAAACGGCGGCATCATTTAATCAGGTCGCGAGCCGTGTTGCGTGTTCATTAATTTAATCACATTAAATGCGAAAAAATAGGCGGCTCGCAAATTTTTTGAATGCTCTTTCTTACAATCGATACATACTTAGGCTGCAACGAAGAGTAAAAGCTAAGAACGCACAAGCTGATTAAGTGTTATGTGATCGCATACAACAGTCACTCATAGTTACAATAGTAGTCCATGTATGCAAAACAACATAAAAATCTTGCAAAATCTCTTCACATAACAAATCTGTAAACCAGTTTCATTATTCGGAGTACAAACACTTCCGTCTTAAATGCGTAATTCCTTATTACTGCATCGGAATTAAATAATAGATTAGCATGTCGGCCATGTAATGTAATACTATTTTATTCATGCAATAAACATATAACCAGTCCTATCCATCCCTATCACAAAACTGAATCATAGTAGGAAACAAAATCTCACTTAAGGTAAATGTATCACAAATATTATGTGTGTGTCTGATGACCAGATTAATGTTATAAGAGAGAGAGAGAAAGAGAGAGAGAGAGAGAGAGAGAGAAAAAGAGTGATAAAGATGAGTGTGACTAGTATATTGTTACATTATCGTCATTACAAAAGTATTAAACTTATAAAATCTACAACGCGCAGTTTGGTTAGTTCTTATAAGATTTGACTGCAAAAACATGTTAAACTAACAATTCTATAATTATCGCAATGTCAATTCATTGGCATATATGCAAGAGATATATTACGAAAAATTATATTCTCGAAAAAATTCAAAGATTACACTACTTCAGTTATTCTACAGAATATTTTATATTTTATAAAAAATTTTTAATATCTGAAACCGATATTCCCGAATAGAATTCCCAGATATTTATAAACTTGTAATTTTTGGCATGGTACAGATGTTTTCATCATTCTTGTGCAGAAATGCGATAATTTATTATAAGATTAATATATATTTTATCATAACTAATATTTTTATAACAAATACATGATATTGGATTTTATACTCATACACGTAATGCGTTTTGTAATAATGAATTTAACACGAATATTAACAGATCAATTATATGAATAAGTATATATGTATGCTCTCTTTTTATGAGGTATATATAACAATTTTTAAAAACACGATGTAAAATATATCACATGAATGGCGTTAATAACAAATAATCAATGATGATTTTCGCAATTCATCGTTATAAAGCGATAATATAGTATTAATGCAATATACAACTCGATAAACTGCCTTGTAAAAGTAGAGATGAAAGATATAAATAAATATTATATACAGCTAAAATATATGATATACTCATATGTAATAATATTGAAACATTATCTATTTATCTTCGAATATCAATGAGAACATAATACAACGTAATTATTTACTCTCTAAAACTTTTAGAGTGAATCTCACTTTGAAAAGTGAAGTCTCATTTCACTATTAAAAAGATTGAATTCTTTTTTCAAGATTCTTTTTTCCATTCTTTTTTCAAGACTGATTTAAAATTTTCATTGTTTTGGATGAGAGATTCCATTTCAAAGAACTTAGAGAGTAATATTAATCTTATTTGAAATAAATCCATTAAAAATGTTATCTATTAAGAATAAAGATTATTATAATTATGTTTTTGTGCTTCTCACTTGTACAGTCACTGATGTATTGATATAAATAGTATTTAAATTTTCAAATGGAAGTACTTAACATGTAATTAAATTCATAAAACAGCGATAAATGCTTTCAATCCTTCTTTACAAAATTACTAGTAAAGAAAGATGCTAAATCGATCGAGATAATAAAATTCAATTGAACATAAAGTCAGCACATGATCAGACTGTAAATTTTGTTTGATCTATTAAAAAAGTAGACGATATATATTCATTTTTATAATACTGTAAATGCAATCTTAGTGTTATGCTGACTCTCGCATTGATAATTTCAAACTGTTGCAAGATTTAATGTGTATACGAAGATATTAATTATAATTATTTAAAAAAAAAATTTTTACTTTTCAGTTCTTAAACGCAATCTTATCGATAAACTTATTATCTGGAATGCTGCGTTCATAATACTTTTGCTTCGACTTTCGTAAGTCAATTTCAACATTTAATCGATACTTGCTTTTATTACAATGCATCTGTTCAGTTGACAAGCACGATATCAATATAATTGGTATATAATTTTATTGTGCTAAATAATGGCAGGTTAAGTTGAAAAATGTCTCAAACATAGCATAATAATTTGTAAAACTTATCTTGTTATAGAAAAAAAACGAAAGAATCATATAGATGGAAGAAATTATTTTTAAAATTTTGACGAGTCACGTATAAATGTTATTGGTTAATACTTCGTCATACAAAAGATTTGTATATAAAAACTTGTAGTTTTCTTCTTTTATGAATCACACAAACTTGTGTAGACGAGAGAAAAACTTGTTATAAAAGTCTCATAAACGTGTTACTATTGATGCAGTTAATAAAGCGTATTGTTTTTTTTTTCGTTGTTAAGTCAATATACGCAATTAAAATGAATGCAGAAAATATGGCCAACTCAATAGAAGTGTGTTTTATCTATAAATCCATGTAATCCTCTTTATAAATCATGATCTTTATCAATTATAAAAAGCTCTTTACGTCTTACATGTGTACAACTGTATGTAATATGAGATTTTTCAATACTTGTCCAATGAAGAAAAGAAACGTCATTCATTTCATTCAATTCATAGCCATTAGCACAGTATAAATTAAAAGCCTAGCGAAACTTAAACTTTTTCTAAAGTATCGATCGCTTCGCCATTAGCCATTCTATTACTAGCTTTGTGTCGATGATTGTACATAGTTTGCAGAGGTACATGAAGTAACTCCACAATCTGTATAAAGTTAGGCTCTGTAACAAAAGCAAATGAACAAATTAGTATTATACAGCACTTTCGATAAGTTGTATTCAACAATTTTTGAATGAATTATATGTGATCAGCCTATCTTACCGTTCTCTGCTGTAATGTATCCGTGTCTAATTAAGAAGTCAAGGGCAACTGGTACAGAAGTGGTTTTGAAATGTGGGGAAAGTATCCTCTCTAAACATTCACTAACAGGGAGTAATTCGAAGGTCTCTACTTCTCCATCACTATTGTTCGGTACAAAGTCGGGCGGCAGTTCAAGATCATATACAAATTCCGTGTTGGGAAACAGACCCCTCTCACTTTCAAAGAAGAACGATACGCAGCCAGCGCTCTTAAGCTTAGCAATGAGATGATTCGGTATACCAGCTTCTTCGCCAGCTTCTTTTATCGCGGTTTCATTTATACCATAACCAACACTCAATCCACCACTCACCATACTATCCCAATATGCCGGCCATGTCTGTTTATTCGGACTACGCTTTTGTAACCATATTGACAAGCCCTTGACAGGATCCATTACATAGCCGTTTATATCCACTCCGTATTTCCGAATTCCAAATAGACCTGTCATTTCAAAAAGCAAATATAAGGTACTGGTAATTATGATAATATTTATCTCATTTTCTTTTAGAATCATTGCACACAAAAAAACAGTAAGGAATTTTCTACTGCTTAAGCTATAGCCTTATCATCTCTATTGTAATTGACCAATTCACCTGACTGCTGATTTATTACTTAAGCTTTTTTATGTGTTTTTATGTGTTATGGCTTCTATACTTACATGTAGCCGAACGATCCATCTTAAACAATGGTAGCGTATTAAATTGTGCACGCACTTCATAACATTCCTCTCTCCAGCCTCGTAATGTTACAAACTTCCCACCGGCCATCCATTCCCTTAATACTTCATCGACGCGTGCACTTCTTTCAGCATAATCCCGAAAGGCTGGATTTAATTGCACATATTCGGGATGTACTTGAAATACCTTGAAAATTAATATTATATTATACATGTCTTAACAAAAATATAAATATATTAATAAAAAAAAAAAAAAAAAATAAACTCACTTGAGGATGATTTAATATTTCCTTCATCACATCTGGACGAACAAGTCCGATTTGCTGTCCATCGACAACAAAAGCTCTGCATTCTCCTGCATGTAAACCTAAGGAATAAATGTATTCTTTCTAATTTATATAAATATAACTTCTGTTCTACATGTATTGTAATATATAACGTAAGAATGAATATTTATTATTATTCAAAAAATTGATTGCTGTTGGAAAATTATGTTCGGAAAAGAGAATCAGCATAAGAAATATTTATATTTTATACAAGTTTTTCAAATGTAAACTTAGCTAAGTAGCTGCATTTATAGGAAGTATAATCAAAGTTTCCGCAATACGTGGCGATCACCCTAAACGAGCATACTCAAAACAAGCATTAGGCCGATTAGGCGTATCTGTCTTGTTACAAAAAAATTTAAGATGATTTTGAAGTAATTATTCCGCGGAATAGGCCGTCCGTCATCGACGACGCAAAACGCGATGACGGGGACGTGGCGGAGGCGCGCGCGGCCTGTCGATAATCGCTCCCATGATTCGTGTCGGAATCCTTGTTTTTTTTTCTTCTCCACCCTATTATTTTCTACCGAAAGACGAACGGCAAATACACACACGAGCGCGAGATCGATATTCTCGATGGTCCGCGCGAACGTCGGTTGCCGCTCGTTCTCGTCGATGACGCGGTCGGGAGACGCGTCGCCGGGGATAATATGTAGCGGCGTAGGCCATCGCGTAACGCTTACCTGACAGGTAGAAGCAATTGAACTTGTTGGCGAGTTTCATTAAACGTGACATCGGCTTCTTATCGTTATCCGCCATGATGTTACGTCGTTGTCATCCGGCCAGCTGCGACGAAAATCCTGGCATCGAGCACATAACGCGTGTCAGACAAGCGCCCCAGGAGACGGTGCTTTCCGTGGAGACTGTTGTGGACTGTTGCGCCCTACGGATGGCGCGCGCCGCGATTGGCCGGTCTCTCGGCGGCGCGAGCTGCGTCAGCCAATCGGCGTCCGTCACTCTGCCGCTGCTCTGCGCTACTCGGACACCGCTACGTCGCCGCTCTCGTTCAATCGGCATATAACCGAGGACGGCCGAAACGTAACGACGAAATGGAGGGAACGCAAGAATTTCGATTACGGAATCAAACGGAATCGATCTCCCCTTCGTCGCGAGACTAAACTAAAACGTAATCGCTTTATTATTTACTTCAATTTCTCGTCTTGACCTCTTATATCTTCTCTTTATCGTTTCTTTTATTTTCTCGAATATGAGGGGTAGATACGAATTTATCATGAGTAATATGGCGCGCGAGCGCGCATACGGGTGTGTCTCTCGGAAACGCCGCGGTCTTTTTCGCGAAGGTTTCTCTCGATGACTCGGTGAGTCTTAAACAGTCTTGATATCGTCAAGTATTTAGCGAAATGATTAAGAGTACGGTCAATACTTTTATATCGCTGGCTTTTTTTGCAATGCGCGTAGCTGCTGAATTTGAGACTCGTCAAGGCTACTGTATACAGTCGAATGCAAAAGTATGCATAATGAATTGCTTTATGAATTTGCGCCATTGCGAGGTTTGCGTCTTTTTTTCATTTTCATCTCTTTCGGAAATATTCTACACGCAATTCTGTCTCAAATAGAATAAGTCACTTCGAAAATATGTTATGATAATATTAAAATGATTGAAAAGTGACTTTAAGTTTTAATTTTTAAGTTTTGGAGACATTTTAATGTCACGATTGTGTTCCGCTTAGGATGCGTTTATAAAACATAACAATGTCGTAATTGTTTCCAAGGAGAATAAGAAAGTCAAAATAATGTCAAATTAACGTTATTATATTAACTGATTATTAACAGAATTTATGTCGTTACTTTTGTTATGTTTCGGTTAATATGACATTATTTTGACTTTCTTGTTCTCCTTGGCCGCGTTCAATAGAACGTTTATTTTACAACTGATCGAAAGTTTTCTTCATGTTGATTGAATTAATTGTATTTTTAAAATACCAAAAATATTGAAAAAGAGCTTCCACTTCTTATATCGCATCAATTCCTAATAGTCTTTTTTTACGTTTTAATTGTCAAGAATTATATTAATTTTATTTATTGGTTTGTATTGGCAGTTATCCAGTCGACACTAAAAGTAACATGTCAATATGTTATAATTTCGCATTCAACGATGTAATATAATACCGTTACATGTTGTTTATATTGTTTATATTGTTGAGTGCGAAATTATAACATTGTTGTTGTGTTATTTTAGTTGGTCCGATTAAATATCTTATACATTTTGATGAATTTCGATTTAACAAAAGACTATATTTATTAGTTTATTTCTTTTTTTTATAATTTTAAGTTTAGAGAAATATAGTTATTCTTATTTCATTTTGTCAGCAAAGGAAATTTCCAACAGTTGCAAAATAAATATTTTGCCAAACGTGGTCATTTTTAATAGTATAGTTTTTAGTTTTTCTTAGTATTATATGTTGCATTAGAGAGTAAATAGAAAATTATAATTGCATTGTGTGCCAAGAATATATATACAAAAGTCTCGAGAGTATTCATATAAAAGTCGAAAGAGGGTATACATATAAAATTTATCTATTTTCTTATCTGAACGTTTCCATTTTAAATTATTCTCACTTGTATCGTAAATGGAAATTAAGACACGTAATGCAAGTTTAATTCCTGATAAACTGGTCTGCGAGAAAAACACGACGTGACTTCGACAATACTTTGATTAACTTATTTTAACGCAAATAAAAGTATTAATTCCCTTGTTGTTGAACATGTGAAACGTTGAACGTTGAAAAAGATTACATATCGGGTATTACAAATCGTATAATCAAAAATTTTCCTGCTGCGAAAAATTATTTTGTTAACTTAATTAACATAATCAGGATTTTCGAGATAAATCGTTATCGTTAAAACGATTGATGAACAAAAATTATTTTTTGACTATGGAAGAAAATTTTCTTTGTATCAAATATCAACTTGATAAAAAATAATTCTTTATCGCCTATTTTTACATCGCAATGTCTTTGATGAATAAAAATTTTATTAAAAAGAGAAAGTATCTTTTTCTTTTTTGCTGATTGTTGATATTTTATCTTACGAATAAATTTCCAGATTGCTCCACCAGATATCGCTAGAAGTATCGTCGAAAATTCGAAATCTGTAGAGTTGGAGGGTGGCGTTGGCGACGTTGGCGAGTTGTTCTCGTTTAGGAGTACGTCTTACCGATTAATCACAATTAAATAAAGGTAATAGTAAATTATTCGAAATGTCAGAAACATCAGAATCAGACTCAGAGTACAATTCATCCGATGAGGAGGTGAGTATCGATTTCCTTGTGCGCTTACCATTTATATCATAATTCTAATCTAACCTCGTTTAACTCACGTGTCCAGCTACAAGAAGCTTTCGCGAAGGGATTACTAAAACCAGGGCTCAATGTAGCGGTCGAAACGAGTGGCAAGCAATCCAAGAATTACGTCGTGAGTGATTCTTTTATCAGAAATTACTACAGTATATTTGGGAGTTCTTTTATTGTAATTTAACCTAACTTTCCCTGTAAACAACTTGTAGAATCATATGAAGCAAAAATTGGATGAAATAAAGCTGAACTTGCCATGGATCGAGAGGCTGGATATGGTAAATTCACTTGCACCATTGGCACCAGAATTGGCACTTCAAATGCAAGAGCAAGAAGTAAGACGAGCTAAGCAGCTACAAGGGAATAGAAAGTTACTTCAATATAAGCCATCTGAGGATCCTGTTCTGAATGACTTTCGTAGAGAGAACATGTTTCACCGTCAAGCTCAGGGTGCTGTTATGGAAGGTATTAATAGATTAAAGAAGCTTGGCATATCGATATCTAGACCGGATGATTACTTTGCTGAGATGGCCAAATCTGACGAGCACATGCAAAAAGTGCGAGAAAATCTGATGAAGAAGCAAGTAATGACGCAAAGATCGGAAAAAGTAAGACAATTGAGACAACAGAAGAAGGTTGCGAAGCAAATGCAAGTCGAGGCAACTCTAAAGAAACACGCAGAGAAAAGAAAATTGATGGAAGAGGTTAAAAAATATCGCAAGGGTATACGAAAGGATCTCGATTTCTTGGATGATAAGAAAAAATCACAAAGTAAACCTCAAGGTAAACCATTCGTAAATCGCAAGATAAATTCGAAGGCGCAGTTAAAGATGCAAATGAAGGCTGCCAAATTTGGTTATGGAGGTAAAAAGCGCCGTAGCAAATGGAACACGAGGAGCAGTTCGGCCGATGTTTCTGAATATAGACGACCAGAGAAAGAAGGCAGGAGAGGAAAAGGTGGAAAGGGAAAGCAAAGATTAGGCAAGAATCGTAGAACGCAAATGAAAGCAAAGAGGAAATCGTGAAGGATCTTTAGTCAGTAAGTATCGCCAGTAATAATCATATGTTATACATATTATATGTTATACATATGTTATATGATTATTACATATTGCGTTTTTTTTTGTATAAAATATTATAAAATAAATTACATGATGCTGTTCACTTTCCTGTCTTACCTGTCATCCAGAAATTTAGTGAGACATCGAAAAACATAACCGTCGGTGTCAATTTTTTTCGTAATTTGATCCTTTTTTGCTTTAAAATTTTATTCCAAACGCTCCGACGTTCAGATTCATAAAAGTGTCGTGCAAATGTATAATGTGATTTGTTTCATTTTTGACATTAGAATGACGATAATTAATAAGAAACACGATAATTAATAAGTGATATTAAACATTTTATTTTAATAATTATTTATTACGCATTTATTACTAATCGACTCGGTCGACTTTAAAATTAGAATTCAAATTTTATCGATCACGCGCATCGCGCTAGTTCCAATTGAAAACCGCGACAAAGAATTGTCTCCCTTAAATTTCCGCCTGTACAATAGTGGGAAAGAGCGTACTTCGTTGCGAAATTCGCGCTGCAGAATTCGATCACCTAACACATGTCCCGCATTAGACAATCCGTTGTATGTACACACGGTGCTACACGCGTAGGATGCCGATTACATCGTCTATTACATCCCCCCCGTGAATCGTGCGCACCGATACACACGTATGCGAACGCGCTCTCGCGATACTCCTCATTCCCCGTGTGAATGGTCCGCCGTTTCCGCCGGCTATCGACGGTTGGTCCATCGATGGATGGATATATTCCGACATCGATAACGATCTGGATCTGTCATCGTTCCTCTTGTAGTCCGGGTCTATCATTTGGACGTGCCTTAGAGAGCGCGGATTGAAAATTTGAGGGGTGCACTGTACATGCACATGCACACCTATATACTAGTAACTGAGTGATTTAAAGAAATAAAAAAAAACTTATTCTATACGTGGGTTTACTGTATAGACAAGACGAAGTTTAATTCTGAAAATTAATTAATGTTTAAAGTAAAGAATATTAAAATATCACACTTTTATTCTGTACTAGATAATGAAAGACTTTAGATTTCTAGTACACTTTAAATAGAATCTTTGAATTAATTTTAAGATAAGACGTGTTTAAATTAACTTGTTATTTTAATTCTTATCACATTATCAAGTTGAAGTGAAATGATGTTCTAAATTAAAGCGTTATCTCAAGTGACATAATTATCAAACTTGAATATACCCATCCGAATCTCTCGGTACGAACGCGCTTTATATCCGCTCGGATTGTCGAAGTACGAAGTGGTCCGCAGAATACTGGATAATACGTGTGATTGGGCTTTGAATGTATACAACTTGTTATTTGACGAGCGGAAATACCCTGTTGCGAGTTGCGTACATAAGGCGTATCCTCCGTTCACGAATCTGAATGTATGCACGTTATATGTACATTTATAACACCTACATTGCGTTATGCAAGGTGCGCATACGTTGCGTGATTGTGTGGCTCTCTAAATACATAAAAATAATACTTTTAAAAAATAATTATATATATTAAAGGGCAGTTAATTACACAGCTTATATATGAATTTTAGATGAATGTGAAATACTTTCGAAATGAAATTTCACTTTTTAGTAACAATTTTGTGCAATTAAATTTATGAAATTTCTGCGCAATATAGAGAATCTATAATTTATATACGGAAAGGATGGTTTTGCAAAAACATCAAAATTTAGGTTTAAAAATAATTTTGTTGAATCATCAAAATAATTACAGAGGGATCTCAACTATGATAAGCAGTTTTGACGTTCTAACAACCAATTTAAATATCTTATATAATTATTATTTTAATAATAATTTTCAACAAAATTATTTTTATATTTTAACTAAATTATATTTTACTAAAATCGTTTTTTCCGAGTAGTTAAATTGAGAAACTAGAATATATTATAAGTGTATTTGATTTGAAATAGAAATAGAAAGATAGGGTACATGAGATAAATTTCCGAAAACATTTTTTTTTTATAGCGTTTGCCGCGGGTTATTATATTCAAATCCCTGCAGTATTTTCTTCGATGCATCGTTCTTCGTTCCCATTGATTCGAGCGCACGAGAGTTCACTCTGGGAATCCGCTATCCGCGTAACAGCTGTTTTTCGTCCCGGCTTTCGACGTGTTTTCACCTTTTTTGCACGGTCCGAATCTAGGCAATTACATACATGTCAGGGGTGACGTGTGCGTGTATAGTCGGTACGCTTTGGTGCTCGCTTTCTTATTCTGTCTGTCCCTTCTGTCTGCATTTCGCGTACGTACAGTGCATGCTCCATTTGACGCGTGTCCGAACATCCGTAAAAACGGCGAGAGGCTAGATCGCGGAGAATAGATAGACGGATCGATATAGAGGAGTCGACGGGAAATTCATTTGGTGATATATAGCAATGCGTCTCTAGTCTCTCAAATCGGGGATGCGGAAATCGGCAGGGAAATCGTTCAATTCCTTTCTATTCCTGTCCAAGATACGGATAAATTTGTGGACGTTCAATTCGGCCAGCCGTATCTGTAATCTGAATCGTCATATTTATAGCCGGGATATATATATATATATATATATATATATATATATATACACATATATATATTTCCGGACTTGTCGCGATTTTGCGGAATAAATCCGAGGTCTTTTTTTTTTATCCGTGCATTCGCGCGCGTACATATGCGCATATGTATGGAAACGTGTGGAAAGTATCCAGACGAATATGGCGCATCTCGCGAGCAGATAT
>Ga0157364_1003687_pt1 | contig 14945 bp, 7 predicted proteins | sample AttsexASBM2_FD_111476 | JGI IMG/M metagenome (GOLD analysis project Ga0157364, IMG submission 111476) | Fungus gardens microbial communities from leaf cutter ant in Ribeirão Preto, State of São Paulo, Brazil - Atta sexdens ASBM2 | ecosystem: Host-associated > Fungi > Mycelium > Unclassified ... | reverse complement strand
ATTATACATATAGATATTATTTACTTGGAAACTAACCATCAAAGTGAACTGATTTACATCTTGACATGGAAGTTAAAATTAACAAAATGTTATTTAATTCAATGGATTCGGTTACCATTATTCTTTTGATATATTTAACAGTATTATACAGATTAGAAGCAAGAAGAATATCGCGAATGTATTGTGGGAATGAATCTTGATTGAGCTTTTTAACGATCGATTCGTAACGCGTTTTCCGCAGACCGAAGAAAAATATTGGAATAGTCCGGTGGCGGGTAAGCCACTACCAATCAAATTTAAAGTTGACTATATCCACTCTTCGCGAATCAACTCCCTTTCTTCCGTCCTTCTGTGACTTCCGTCATCTCATCCGTATTTCACCGCGAAACTGCTCAGAATCAAGCGATGAAGACGGAAGCTATTCCCAATGCAACGCGAGCATCGCAGATTGCTTTTGCTTTCAGCAACGCGAGCTTTGTACCGAGACACTTTAGCGAATTCTCGACATTTTCCATTTCCGCCGAAATGCTCGTAAACATAGGAGAAAGGAAGACATGAGGGCCTGGTGCCGGTACTGCGGGTAGAGGCTTGCCGAAGTGTGAAATAATGTATAAAGAGGGGATGAATAATGACTTGGCTGTAATCCATTGCGGTCGGGATGCTTCAGACATCGGTTTAGTATCTAACAGAACACGTCCCATGCCATAAAATATGTACGGTAGTCCATAGTGGAAAACGTTAGTATCTCGATATTGAGTCATCTTGCACAGCGATTAGCTTGCAGAAAGACTATATTAGACTCTTTCGAAATCCTTTTATTTTTCTATCATGAATTTAACTTTTAACTTATAGTTTTGTTTTAGAACGTTATACAAGTTATTTACAACAATTACATCCATATTTAATATTAAAAGTTAAAAATGGATTAAAGTTGCAGTTGCACAAATTTTGCTACACTCAGAGAAAAATGGTGATAATAATTATAAAAGTACAACAACTACACTACAATTGTAATAAGTTTTTATATACAGTTGCTTATTAAAAAAATTATCCGTTTTGCTCACATATTTTTTTGAAGCAATACTCTTATATGCATAACAGTTAGAGAAATCGTATTAAGTAAAAAAAATTTCATTAAAAAAATGAGATTGACCATTTTTAACGCATCCCCTTATAAAAAAAAATTATGCTCTATGTAAAGATCCATTTGAAGTTACGCAACTTTTGTATATAACAGTTTTTTATACAACTTATAGTTTATCAAGTTTTCGAGGTGTGCAAGTTGCATGCTTTATTCTCTCGCTCGCTCTCTCTCTCTCTCTCTCTCTCTCTCTCTCTCTCTCTCTCTCTCTCTCTGAAATTCGAGAAAAACTTGTAATAGATTTTGCATGATCTTTTTATATTTTATATCAATTTGAATTTAATTTTTTTTTTTTAGAATTAGAATTGGGAGATAAATAATTATTTTATCTATAACAAGAACAAAATAACATAATTTCGATTTTTCATAAAACAACATCTTTAGTTATATGTGCATCGATTACTCAATGTTCCTTGAAAACAACTCAAAAGCATTAAGTAAAAGCACTCCTGAGATGCCAATGTAGTCCGTAAAGCGGAAAACGGCCTGCGCATTACTCGGCCTGTTAAGTTTTCAACAAAGCCCACGCTAAAGAGTGATTTACACTTCGGGATAAACTCCCTCTACGTCTTGCTTCTATTGTGGTTTCTGTCCGACTGTACTTTGCCAGCCTTACGATTTCAAGCAGGTTATAAAGCCCGAGAAATGAAATTGCAAATCGATCATTTTAGCGGGAATTATTGTACAATGATAGTGGGTAACTAAACTAACTTTTTAAAAGCTGTTATTCAAATATTAAAAAAAATTTAGTCCATTTATATACTGTATGAGTCAAAGATACTTTTAATCAGTAATCAGTATTAAAGTTTTAAGAATATAAAAAATTATGTATGGTAAAATTATTGTAAAATTATTATTTACATCGATTATTATTATCCATGTAAATTCAATCTTTTATATTTTTCGTGTTCTCATTCGCTAAAGTGTTTATACAAATACATTATTTATTTCGTAACATTAAAAATACTGAAAAATATAGTATATTTGCAATTGGATACAATCCTGTTTTGTTAAAAATATATTTTCGTAAAAGGAATTTTCAATAAAAAAACTGATAGACCTTAATTGGAATATTGTTGAAAGTTTACATATAATCGTAGATATATTTTTTGTCCGAAACAAAATGGGAAAAGAAGATACAGTAGACTATATCGAACAACTACTTTAATAATACAATACAAAGAACTACTTTAATAATATAGTACAAAGAACGGCAATTAATAATTTTTATCTTCGGAAACTTACAATTAATAACGTGAATAAACGGTTTTTATATAAAAAATTATTTTTGTTCTGATAGAATATTATCTAGTCTTATTTTTGTATTTTTATTTTATCTTATTCTACACAATTCGAACTGCGTTGTAACACACATGATATTTGTACTTTAAATATATGAAGAAATATAATGAAATTAAAGAAAAAGTATGTTGTCTTTAATTTCAGAGTAATCGCCTGATTTTTTTTTAAAATCATTCTATCGCTTATATATCGTTGAGCGCACTATTTCGTTGGTATGCAATGTGAGGAATAATTTCAATTCCTTCACGCGCCTGATGATTCCCGAGGAATCTATTGCGGATGAATATTCGAATCGCTGCTTGCGTGACGTGACCGGCCAGGCCAAATACGTGTATTCTCAAGCAATAACATCGCAAATGTGTGTTAATTCCCCAAGAATACGCGTCGCCAACCTGACCTACGAAGAAGCGTCCGTTGTCTTCTTTCTTGAAGGTCCAAATCGATATTGCTTCCTGGTACACAAAACAATCGATGACACTCGATGCACTCGATGCGACATGATATTGTTCGTTCCACATGTTTATCTTTATTGAAAATTAAATAATTTAATCTGCGTAGATTACTGAAAAATATTCTTGGAAAATATTTCCTTGAAAAAAAATTGAACACAAATCTCAAAATTAGATAAACATAAAAAAATATATTACATAAGCAAAAATATATTACATTTCTAAAGTATGAAGAGTCAAAATTAAAACACTTGATTGTACGAATTAGTAAAACAAATTAATCGAAAGATCTATTTTGATTAAAGGTAAATTAAGTTTCGAGTCAGATCAGAACTTAAAATTTCATTTTCGTTCGAGTCATTCAATCCTTATGAGAATAATAAACATGATCTCGCGATAAACGATACACACAACCACATTTATCATAAAACATTTCCAACATTTCAATACGCTGTGTTTGTAATCCGTTTTGCGACCTATATAAATATTTTTGATACTCTGACCAACACGAAACATAAAAAATATAATAATCCAGGAATTACGGAGAATTATGGATGTTAAAAATAAAGATTTAAGCGAGAGAAAGAGAGAGAGAGAGAGAGAGAGAGAGAGAGAGAGAACGATCCGTAGAAGAGATGGAAATATTGATGCACGATAAATGTACGATCAAATAACTTAGCGAAATAAATCACATATGGAAAGCATAACCAGATATATACGGCCGTATACTATGTACGTACATGAGCATACAGATTTTAAGCTCATGAACCGAGTATTACGAGGAGTCCGAAAGTCAGCAATAATATTCACTTCGTCTATTTTAGTCGCGCGCGTATATATCCGTGTTTTAGTATCCATCTCCTCACGGATACTTAAATTCTCGATATGTGTGAGTATGCCATATACGCGCGACGATTTTCGAGTTCATTCCGATTTTGTACTGGTACACCCATATTCCATTAGTTTTACGAATCGTTGAGATTTATATACTCTGTCTGGCAGAAAAAAAGCTGACATTAATATCGAAATCGAATTAAATAGAATCTTAACGTAACGAGAAGTACGATGAAATAAATTGAACGGCGTAACATTGTTATTTTATTCTTGCAATTTATTATACAATTCATCTGCATAGAATGCAATTCAATTTTGATCACAATAAACTACTAGTAGCAGCATGGATATAATCGAGGTATTAAAACTATTAATCTTAAACACGCGAGGTGCGTTATCCATTCGTTACTTTCACTAATACGAGTAAAAAGCAGAATTGACAGCAGAACAATTGAAGTGCTGAAAAAAAAGACAGTGCGTATCGATGATTGTGAAACTATTATAAATATTTGCTATCTGCGTATAATACGTATAAAAGCAATATGATTACTGCTTGTATTTAATTTGTAAACTATATATTAACCTTTATCTATCTATAAAAGGGAGGAAGGAATTCATTTCTAAAGTATCACAGAAATTAGTAAGTGATATACGTAACGGTATTAGAGCGCGATTTATCAATTTAATTTGTTTTTTTTGCAATTTAGATAACAAAAATCTATTTCATTATATCTGATACAATTTTTTGTTCGTTAGAATTTTGGCGTTTATGATATTCAAAAAATGTTATTGCAGGCATTTGAAAAAAGCATCTTTGACAAATAAAAATTGATACAGGAAACACATGTCATCACAAGGAAATGCGAAATGTAACAACGTTAGAAACATCAGTAGTTCAACGCTATCGATTGGTAAATGAACACCTGCATTAAATGGATCTATGGATGGTTGCCACAGGACCAAGAATCAGGAATCAGGAACATCTAACGCCAAGCACTTTACGGAAAAGTGATCTTAAAGGTGTTCACCCGATTGAATGGAAATAAAACGTGGACACAACTGCCAATACACTTAGGTAAGATTCGCTGTTCTTGCTGGTCCTAGAAGGAGAAAGCTCGACAGTGCACGGTGATATGGCGCTCAGAGGGAGGAAACAATTCCGTGATAACAAGATCCAAGTGCCGAAGAGCGTTCGTGCTGTAACGTGCAAGACGGTAGAGAATGGTGTAAAGCTAAGGTGTAATAGTTCTGAGAAAGAGAGAGAGAGAGAGAGAGAGAGAGAGAGTGTGTGTGTGTGTGTGTGTGTGTGTGTGTATATGTGTGCTTGTAAATGAGATATTAGGTATTACAACAATAATGTAAATCAATAAAACTAAGATTGAACACAATATACTTGTCATATTATAATTCACAGATTAATCACTTCTTTCTCAGAATTATATTCTGTATACACAATTAAATCTCACTAATAAATTTGCCTTCTGTTAAGTAAACCTTTTTCTTCATATCAGCACATTACAATGGTAAAAAATAAATTATGTGTTAAGAAAAAAATTTGTTATCTGCATTGGAAATTATTTATAATTCATCTCAATAGAGAATCTCAATAAATTTTAGATCTTCCTCTTTACAAGATGCGCTCAACATGCGCATAAAAATGGCTTGCATATTAAGCGAATAAAAAAACATGTAACGTCGTGTCTCGCATACATAAACGAAAGCGTAACATGTTTTATCTTATTGCTTTTTTATCGCGACATCTCGTACGACATACTAATTAATATAATACGTGCACAATCTGGATATTAGTTTATGCAACTCAATAGAATAACATCGCCGTGAAAAAGATAGCTGCGACATATAAGAATAAGTTTCTTTCTTTCTCTCTCTTTTTTTGTTAAAAAGTAATTGAAATAAAACCTACATGCAGCTTCAAACGGCGAAGAGATCGAGGTACCAGTAAGATACATAGAACGAACAGTTAGAAGAAGGGTGCAAAATAGAGGACGCAGAAAAGATAGGGGAGAATGCGAGAGAAAAAGAGAGGGTTGAAGTAAAGACAGACGGACGAACTGACGGACGGCGGATCCCCGACAAATGGATTAAGCGCAAATTGCTAAACTCTGTTTAATTTGGCCAAATGAATTTTGTTCCGCCAACCCTCTCCTGTTCTTTCTCTTTCTTCCGTACATTCTCCCATCCCCTTTTCATTTCTCTTACTCTTGTGCTTACTCTCGTGTTAGACAGACCAAACTTTCGATCAAAATCTTGTTTCTCAACAAGATGTAAGTTTCAAACATATATACATTTTTTTAATCTTTTTGAGATATTTTGGAATATTAAAAGAATTAATAAAAGAAAAAAAATCAAAATTTTCATTAATGAGAAATTATTTCTTATAATTAATTATTTATTTATTAGAAATTATTTCTTTTCATGTATAAAATAAAAATTATTATTTTGATATAGATACTTTTATAGGAATGATGCACACACACACACACACACACACACACACACGCGCGCGCGCGCGCACAATGTAAAAGGATGCGATTAATCGTAAAAAATTTTTATTTTTATTATGTTTTTATTTTAAAATTTTTATTATGTTTCATTTGTTGTGCAACAAATATAACACGATTATATTTGTTTCATTTTAATGATATGATGAGAGAGTCTTCAACCTTTAAATTTACAGTAAAATATTTGTATTATGTTTAATTGTTGGTAGTTTGACTGGAAGTCAAAACAAGTTTGTCAATACGCAATTTGCTGTGTGAATTTGTATCTATATATATATATATATATATATATATATATATATGTGTGTGTGTGTGTGTACAAATGTGATAAGTCAGTTCGCATCAAAGGCATGATTATGTATCGTTGCATGTTGGTTCTGTATATGTACCATATGAGGGTAAATTAATATAATCCGACTATTATACATACGACAGACATATTAGACTGTTTCGCAATGTTTAGAACATCCGTCAGATTAATTCTGAGATATGAGTTGAAACGACTTTTCGAATTTGCATCATTAAGATTAAAGATCAAACAAATCATAAATAAATAGTGTTATGCTCTTTTTCATATCGAAGAATTGACGCCATCTGGATTAGGTACGAGGTGTTAGTAATGCTCGATCGGTCGTACGCTGGTATCAATAAAACGAACTCTCAATTTGGTTTCTCTACAGTATTCCGATTCGCATGGCAAATGCTTGGTGTGACTCATTTATTACGTAATGTACATATACGTTATTCATTATTACGACAGTTTTCCGTTCTAATATGAGAACATTAAGGCTATTGCGAATAATAGAAAACATTATCAGCTATACCGGCTGTATGCTACTGATTAACGATGATATGACATTACATTTTCTAAACTATATTACTTCTATAATATTTATTTTATTTACTTATTGATTTATTAATATCGATTTTTTAATATTTTATCACTATTTTACATATTAAAAACATAATTTACGAATTATAAGTATTTTTATCTATATAGGTATATATATAATGGATCTTCTCACTTACGGATTATAAAGTAACAAAATGTTATTTCTCTCTCTCTCTCTCTCTCTCTCTCTCTCTCTCGCTCTCTCTCTCTCTCTCTCTCTCTTTCATGTAATTCTCTTAAATGACGTCATGAAATTACAATGAACCATATAACAAATAACTCTATCTCGGTATGAGCAGTCGTGTGCGAGAATTTCAAGCGAGCAGATCGCTTTGACTTGATAAAACAATCACGTTCAACATATTGCATTGGATTATAACCTGAGGGTGCCTCACACAATTGCAAACAGTGATATTGACACAAACTTTCACGATATTGGCGTTCAACTTTATCTCGAACGAAAGGAGTAATCGCATTCCGATTAAACATTTATCATGGAGTACTGGACAATAGTCTTATCAATAGTAGCCGTCATACTTGCTATTTATTATTACTCATCCTGCAAAGATTCGAATGTGTTTCAGAAGCACGGAATTCCACATGTTAAAGAATATTTCTTGTTAGAAAGGATTTGGAAACTTTTTGTTCGACCAAAAAGTTTTGCCGATATGATTAAAGAAATGTACAATGTGCATTCCGATGCTAAATATATTGGTGCTTTTGATTTCACGAGATTAATCGTAGTAATTCGTGATCCTGAACTGATTAAATTTGTCACTATCAAACATTTCGACGCATTTCCAGATCATCTTTTCTTTGGCAATGAAACTCAAGATCCGCTTTTTGGAACAAATTTACTTGCTCTTCGCGGTAACAAATGGCGCGACATTAGAACGCTTTTGAGTCCTGCTTTTACAGCCAGTAAAATGAGGACAATGTTTCAATTAATATCTGAATGCGCTGTGAACTTTTCGGAATATTTATTGAATGTACCGTCAGATAAACACGTTATGGAAATGAAAGATATATTCACAAGATACTCTAACGACGTGATCGCTTCATGCGCTTTTGGTATTGATGTGGATTCGATGAGAAACCCAGAAAATGAATTTTACATGTTCGGCAAAAAAGCGACAAATTTTGGCATGTTTGCACTTATAAAAATTTTGATGTATCAACATATGCCGTCGCTTATACGTCTATTAAATATTAAGTTAATAGATGATCGTACTAATGCATTCTTTGTAAATCTGGTAGCTGATACTATAAGAATCAGAGAAGAGAAAGGTATTACTCGTCCAGACGTAATTCAATTGTTGATGGATAGCAGAAGTAAAAGAGAATCTGGAAAAGAACTGACCATTTTGAATATAACGTCACAGGCATTCATTTTTTTTATTGCTGGCTTCGACAGCAGCTCGACACTGATGAGTTTCGTGGCACACGAAATTGCCATCAATTCAGATATTCAAGAGAAACTGCAAAATGAGATCGACAAAATTTTGGAAGATACGAATGGTAAACCATCTTATGAGGCGATCAACGGAATGAAATATCTAAATGCCGTTATTAATGAGGCTCTCAGAAAGTATCCGGTACAACCAATGACGGACAGAATATGCGTGAAAGATTTCGAGTTGCCTTCTACACTACCAAATGTAAAGCCATATCTTGTAAAGGAAGGAACGACACTCTTTATCCCAATTTATGCGCTTCAACACGATCCGAAATATTTTCCGGAACCGGATAAATTCAAACCTGAGAGATTCTTCGATGAAGGAGATCAGTGCAATTTTAACGCTTATTATCCATTTGGATTAGGTCCGAGAATGTGCATCGGCAATAGATTCGCATTACTCGAAACAAGGACTATGTTATTTCATCTTCTGGCTCGTTGTCAGTTAAAGCCATGCGAGAAAACTTCGACATCTGTAAAATTTCAGAAAGGCGGATTTTCAATGCGAATGGAAGGCGGTTTCTGGTTAAGCATTGTACCTAGAGAAAGCGCGCATCTTACGGTTATGGAAACAAACCAGTCGTGTCAGTTCCAGATTTCAAAATAATCCAAATGTAAGGTTGTCGAACAATAGGAGCATTCAAAACATACAAGTCTACAAATATACATGATGTCTTTGGAAATAAAAATATCATATATTAGAGATATAAAGGTTTAAAACTGACACGATTACGGATTACGATTAAATGATTGCTTGCCCATGCGATCATTAACATTATCGTGACTCATGGACAGGCAGTCCATGGCGTTTAATAATAATCTATAATTGGCTAGTTTTATATCTCAAAAACCACTGCTCAGAACAAAAATGACAATTCTTTTAAATTCTTCTTCAAGAACTTTCTTGTTGTAGTATTTTGATTCGCAAATTTCAAGATAGAAAAAAATCACAAAACATATTTTACGTTATATTTACTGCCATATAGACATTATGCTACATTATTATAACATATAAATATTATATAAATGTATATATATATATATATATATATATATGTATATAAACAATAATAAAAAATATTAGAATGTAGAAATATACAAAATATTCTACGGCAATTCTGCGATTCTATTTCAATTACCGATGCAAGAACAGTTTAAATCGCAGTAGTACTCGTATCTTATATGTGAAATTATAACTTATAGCCATGATTCAAATCATCATGATAAGATATAATAAATAGCTAATCTAATGCAATTTTGTAAGTTTGCATTTTGTAAATTTATAGATATAATAAGAATTAACTGTGTATTCCTATAAAGTTGTCACTATCGATTCATAAAAAAAGGAATGAAATACTTTGAATCATCTCTCTCTCTCTCTCTCTCTCTCTCTCTCTCTCTCTCTCTCTCTTAAATATCGAATTGAAAAAAGATACTAATAATAATACTAACATGTTTAATTCTTTCTGCGAATACAAATTCTAAAATAAGGAATATGTAGGGAATAGCTATTATGTCTACGACTAAATTGTTATCTAATCGATATGAATCATGTTATTTATCAACAGTAAGTAAAAGGCGCAATATATTTAACATGGCAAATACACTTGAAAATATTAAATAAAACAAAGTAATCTGCCAAATCCAGTATTCATTTCAATTATAAAAATTTATCATATTAATAACAATGAAGATATCTATGAAGGCATCGCTAAATATCGTTACGTTTCTTGCGTAAGTGATGACGAATCAGATGTTATATTAGAAAGATTGCATCAGTGCGACAGCAGTCAGCCGTCAACTTTTGACGTGTAACGTTGTGTTTTAGTATTGTCTTTGTTATTAACAGTACAATAAAAAAAGTATTTAAGAAACAATCTGATTACGAAAAAGTGCAAAAGTTTATTTCAATTTTTACAAAACTATATTGTGTATATTAATTCAATATAGATATATATATATATATATATATATATATATACGTATATCAATATGATATATATAATTGCTTTGTCGATGATAGCAGGTGCTTTAAGCCTTTATTATTTTCTCTTCAAAGATTTAAATTATTTTAAAAAATATGGCATACCATATAAGACACCTCTTCCGATAGTGGGAAACATGGGACCAACGTTTTTGCGTCTTCAGTCGTTATCCGATTTGGTCAAGACTACTTATAACTTACATCCTGAAGCCAAGTACGTTGGTATGTTTGATATGAACGTTCCAATTGTGGTGATTCGCGATCCCGAGCTTATTAAATCCATCGCGTTAAAACACTTCGATAATTTTATGGATCATCGCAGTTTTATAAATGAAAATCAAGATCCACTATTCGGCAGAAACCTTTTTGCTCTTCGCGGAGAAAAGTGGCGACAGGTACGATCTTTATTGAGTCCAGCCTTTACATCGAGCAAAATGAAAAACATGTTTAAGCTAATGTCGGACTGTGGTGTCAATTTCGGTAATTATTTGGCGCAATTGCCACCGGAGCAGAGGATACTGGAAATGAAAGACGTCTTTACGAGATATACTAACGACGTGATTGCTACTTGCGCTTTTGGTGTCAGTGTTGATTCCACGAAAAACCCGAAAAATGAATTCTATATATATGGTAAAGAAGCGACAGTTTTTAACACTACTGCTTTCATAAAGTTTTACATATTTAGAAGCTTGCCTTGGTTGGCACGCTTAATTAATTTGAAGATCTTTCGTCAAAAAATAACAGATTTTTTCCGAGATCTTATAGAAACTACTATAAAAGCCAGGGATGAAAATGGTATCGTTCGTCCTGACATGTTGCAATTGATGATGGAAACCCGAGGTAAAGAGGACAAAGCAGAATTAAGTTCCGATGATATGGTAGCACAGGCATTTGTTTTTTTCTTTGCTGGCTTCGATAGTACTTCAACGTTAATGAGTTTTGCCGCTCATGAACTCGCAATAAACCAAGATATACAAGACAAACTTCGAAAGGAAATCGATCAAGTTTTGGAAGAAACGAATGGACAAGCACCTTACGAAGCGATTAATGGCATGGAATATTTAGATGCTGTAATCAACGAAGCTCTCAGGATGTATCCGATTGCAGTAGCAATGGATAGAGTATGCGCAAAAGATTTTGAGTTGCCGCCAGCATTACCAGGATTGAAACCATTTGTTGTAAAGAAAGGACAAGGTATATGGATACCGGCTTATGGACTTCAACATGATCCTAATTACTTTAAGGAGCCGGAAAAGTTTGATCCCGAACGGTTTCTTGGTGAGCAGAAGAAGGACAATCTCAACTGCGGAGCTTATCTTCCTTTTGGTCTTGGTCCCAGGATGTGCATAGGTAACAGATTTGCATTGTTGGAGACAAAGGTTATACTTTTTCAACTACTGGCCCGTTGCGATTTAAAAACCTGCGAGAAGACACCAATTCCAATCAAAATCGCTAAGGACAGCTTCAACATGAAACCTGAAGGCGGTTTCTGGCTGAAGGTGTTACCAAGAAAAGATACACATCACACTCTTGCAACTAATCTCGTAAATGGAACACGCTAAATGTAAGAAAATTTTAATAAATTTTTATGATTTGAAAAATTTTTAATAAAAGAGAGACATTTTTCGATATAGAAAAATAATTCCTGTTACTTTTTATAATTAATAAATAATAATAGTATCTAGATGATGCTGATCTAAAGAAAAATAATTTTTGATTTGTAAAATTGTTTAAGTTTTTAAAAACATATTTATAAAATCTCATAATTAAAAAATTTAATATTCAAATATATTTATGGTATGAGAGATACATGAAAGTAGTAGATACCTAGTGGTTTTTAAATAAAATGCATGTATAAAAATAACTATCCAAAATATAAGTTATATTATAACATATAAAAATGTTTCTTAAATTTCAGATAAAATGAAAACAATGAAAAAATGAACATGGTACAGAACGTTTCTTTTTGTACGGAAGAAAACGTTGCTGCAAGTTCAAGAAATAACAATCTTCGATACATTAAACGTATTAATTATATTATGTAAGTTTCTTAGAAAATGACAAAAGAAAATAGCATGAAAAAGATTAATGGATTGAATATTATTTCTTATTTTGCGATATTATTATATCGATAAATTTATAATGATTTTTTTGTAAATAACTATTATAACTAATTATTGTTATAATAACCGTTTGTATATTTTCATTATGTTTCTTTAAATTTGTAAAAAATGTTTTCATAATTTTCTATTTATATATAAATATATTATGTAAACAAGAATGTTATAAAAAATAATTTAGGCAAGCGATTACATAACTAATGAAAAATCTAATTATACATAATTAATACATTATATAATAGCATAACAATCTAGTTTTGTTTTATATATATATATATATATATATATATATATATATATATAATATATATAATAGCATAAAAATATTATATGAAAAATATAGAATGAGAAAAGCTTCAAAAATTAAGTTAAGAATATTTTTCTGTATCTATTTTTTATGTATCTATGTGTATATAAAATATCTGTCTTTAAGTGTTATATATTATTTGATTCCATTAAATTAATATTTTAAAACAACTTGACTCATTATAAATTGTATATTATCAAACTGATCCCTTCACACATATACGAGAAAGATTATTATATTTAATGCAGTAACAGTTAAAAATTATAACTCAATATGTAATGTTACATTAATGTCATATTAATTCAATTATTAGTAAATATTAAGTAATACTATATTAAATAATAATATTTTTACTTTCTTCGATGTTCACTTTATTCGTGTAAATTATTATTATCGCAATACATACAACCATCAGTAACAGCAAGCATTCATTATGTCATTGAGAATAGTTTTACTTTATTAATTATTATATTTTTCATTAATTATTGAAAAACTCACAAAATGTTAAAAGACTTTTTATATTCAGTTTAACCGCTTATCAATAAAACATTCAAAATATATCCAAGTGATGTATTGATAGATTATATATAAAAGATTTCATATTACCGATCAGATACTATCTGATATAAAACCTTTTACTATAAGGAAAGGACAAAGAATATGGATATCAATTTATGGACTTCGTCATGATCCTAAATATTTTTCAAAGAAATTTGATTCCGAACGATTTCTTGGTAAGCGCAAGAAAAACAATCTCGACTATGGACTCTAACTTCCTTTTGATTTAAATCTCACAAAATGCATAAATAACAGATTCGCATTGCTGGGAAAGAAGATTGTGCTTTTTCACTTGCTAGTATGTTGCGAATTGAAACCTTGTGAAAAGGCAATGATTCCGATAAAGGTAATTAAAAACTATGCTTTTATTTTGAAATCTTAAGATAATTTCTAATTGGATGTGACACCCAGGAAAAATACGCATCATTCTATCATAGTTAATGTTGTGAATAGAATGTTAAGTTGTAAGGAAATTTAATTTAATTCATTGTGCTATAGAATTTATAATTGTGAATGTATCAAAAAATAAAAATTAAAAAATTTTCTATCATTTTGTTAATTAATAATATTGTATCAATCAAAAAAAATGTATAATTTGTAATAGAACAGGTTTTTAGTTTTAGTCAAATATGAATACTTTGTATAATTTTATGAAATTAAAAATTTAATATTCAAATATTAATATGCAACAAAATAAAAAATCTATTGCAAAACATATTAGGATAGAAATACAGCTTATATAGCATTATATAAGTTTGTTATTCTTGACTTTTCGATAAGAAAATATTTATACTGATACATAAGATTCAATGAAGTAAAATTGCTGAATCATTAATATTTATATCTTAATATTGTAATGCTAAAACGATGTGATTATCGCAAGAAACGCAGAAAACATGTTCAAGTGTTATTAATTAATAAGATAACAAAAAATATAAAAAAGGAAAGAACGAGGAGAGCGGCGTTATAAGTGATATGTGTGTGAGTGTGTGCGTGTGTATGTTTAACGTAGTTACATTTGATATTTACAGTTTTATAATTTATTATGAAGTATGAGTTGCAATTAAATGTAAAAATTATAATTTTAATAAATATCTAATCAGTTTATATCTAATTATTATTCTGATATTTTCTGATCCCAATTTCTGTGTACATTGTTTCTTTGTTTCAGAAAATCACAACATTTTTATATAAAAATATTCTTTGAACAATAAAAACAATGTTATTATCTTTCATTAGAAAATGATAAAAAAAGACGATATGAAAAGTATTAAAGATCTAGTGTGTTTTTTCATTTTGTGTGTGTATGTGTGTGTGTGTGTGTGTGTGTGTGTGTGTGTGTGTGTGTGTGTGTGTGTGTGTGTGTGTGTGTGTGTGTGT
>Ga0157364_1003686_pt1 | contig 14945 bp, 11 predicted proteins | sample AttsexASBM2_FD_111476 | JGI IMG/M metagenome (GOLD analysis project Ga0157364, IMG submission 111476) | Fungus gardens microbial communities from leaf cutter ant in Ribeirão Preto, State of São Paulo, Brazil - Atta sexdens ASBM2 | ecosystem: Host-associated > Fungi > Mycelium > Unclassified ... | reverse complement strand
ATTGGCCAATTCGCTTACAACTTACGTCTTACTGCTTATGTTTTTGAGTATTAAAGCTTTTATTCAGCTATTTAAAATTAATCATTTTAATTAAAAAAAAAAAGAAAAAGAAATGCCACATTACATCATTCTTCACAGCTGTCATAAAATCAGGATATTTTTAGTTTTGCAGTTGGCAGTTCTGAAAATTTAATCAGCCGATTAAGTTAAGAAGTTTAAAAAAATAGAGAGGAATCATGTGACTTTTCTTATCTTCATACGAGAATATAAAGGATACAAAATACTATCGCCATCTTCTAAAGAATAAATAATAAATAAAATTTAAGCAGTGAAATAATTTATTGAAAAATATTTTTTTCATAAAAAAAATGAAACATTTATGTAGAAAATATTAAAGAGAAAAATTATTTATAATAATTATTTAAATTTATTTAGATATTGATAATTCTGATATAAATGATGTTTCACTGATGTAGCATCATATTTAAAGAGAATGAATATTTTATATTCTTATATGAAAATGGTACGAAAATGATTAAAAATAAAATTTTATTTTTTTTTAATTCTAAAATATTCTTTAAGCTGTATTCTTTTACCGTCTATATAACTTTTCAAAATGCTTATACTTTGTTTACAATTAAATTACTTAAAATCCTTCTTCTCATACGAATTTAAGCTACTAAAAAAAATTATTTAAAGAAAACTATATGACCAAAAAATTTGAAAAAATTCAAGAATGCTTATATCAATTACAATTCTCAATATTTATTCTCAATATTTGAAAGAATCTTTATATTATGTGAAAAGACTGAAGAATCTTGGAGTTAATCAGATCGTCCCATACCTATGTAAACTAAATAGAATCTTATCGATACTCCCGCGCGATTAAAATCATCTGCGTACATACATCATAGATATACGCCGCGACCTTTCATCGATTCAACAGCATATGCGTAATTCGCGCATATAATGCTATTACATCACCTGCAGAGCAAGAATAAAAATCCGCGTATAAAGACTAAAAGCCGCGAGTTTTCCCTACATAAGACGATATCGCTATCGCCATCACGAGTCATCGTGTTGTAAAAATAGCGTGACATTTCATCGATCGTGTAACGTACTCGTAAAAATGTCGCGATTGTACCAACACGAAATAACGTGAAAAATAGGTGAAATTCGATTTGAATTTCGATCTTTCGTTCGTCCACCCTACGTACGCGCCAAGTTCAGTACACTTCTGTATCCGAAGATAACGTAGTATCAAACGAACCAACGTACATGCAAATATCGAATATGCAGACAATCTCCGTTACATATGTATATGTTGATATATTCATAATCTTAATGCATGCATTGATCCAAATTTACCCGAATATCATGACGTAAGATATAACACTATTAAATCTATAATGTTAAATTTAACCTAATGTTTAATTTAAGCCACTGCTGCTAAATATATCGTTATTTTTACACTAAAACAATGATTAAATTTGACATTATATAGTGTCAAATTTAACTATCTTATTAGTATAAAATAGCAATATATTTAGTAGGAGCAGTGGTGACTTAAATTAGGTAAAATTTGACACTACAGGTTTAACAGTAGATAAATGTACCAGTAGATAATTAGTGGATATCATCCAATTAGTGGATAAAATTATTGAAAACTTCTTAATATTAACTTATTAATGATAGATACGACTCTAAATAAATTCGTTGTTCATAAAAATTTAATAAGACGAATTTATTTAGAATCGTTACATACCATTAAAAATTTAATATTTAAAATTATCATTTTATCCAGTAATCGAGTCATGTCCACTAACTGATGTGTTTACCTTATGAGTGAAATGAAAACATCTAATAAAACTGCCACAGCGTAATTCATATTTTTAATTTTATGCCATATCGTTGAAACTGTCGTACCCAACTGTGGAGACGACAATTTTATCTAAAATGTGATAAGAATATGTACTTTAATTATCCGGCGCAAACACGCTTTCGACGTTATCAATTATAGTCCGTGGTTTTAATGCTTTAGAATGACAATATGAAAAGTCCTTTTTCCAACGCTTTCTTCAAAATATTATCGTATTTTGTTGCTTCAATGCATCCGCTCTTATCTGTCAGAGATAAAGTATTATATACAGAAATCAAATTTTGTAGATAATTTTATGTTGCAGTTTGTCTTCATACGTCCTGAAAACATGAACAGTGCAAGTAAATGGAAACATCGAAAATTACTCACCGATCGATCTTGTCCATTGTGGTAGGATGTTGCAAGATGGTTTGCTGCTCCGTCATCTCGACGACACATTGTGTACAGAGTTCCAGCTCTGTAATGAGAAAAAAAAATTAATCGGGATAAAAATGATTCAGGTTATTTGTGTTATCTCTCCATCCATGTTAGAGCAAATCAAGTATAATATATTACTTCACATTCTTTTTATTGTTATTGCGTATTCAAATAATATAGGCATATCGACTGTTAAATATTACGCAAAAAACCAATCGCGAAACACGTAGCGAAAAAAAATGTCTGATTAAATTAATTGAAATTCTGATTAAAAATGGATGAATCAGAATTTTCTGGTTAAATATAATATATTAAAATTTTAGTTGAACGAAGTTCTTAATATAATCAGAATCTTCTGGTTCGTTCATTTTCAATCAGACATTTTTCTCAATGCGAATATCCTATATTTACATAATTATGTCTTTCTCATTGTTAAAAAATTTGATGAAATTTGAGTAAAGTTTTATTAAATGCGACAACGCAGCAAGAACTTACGCGACTTTTGATCAACTGTAGAACGTGTCGTCGCATACGTAGCGCAATAAGATAGCGTAATAAGACGATCGCTCAATAGTTATCAAGTTTTAGTAATAAAATGAGCTTACGCTATTATAAAGCATGATTATATGTTGCACCAAGGTCGGATAATTTGATATTCAATGTGAAAAGGCACGAAAATGTATGTTTTGAAGAAGGCGTTGATGGTTTAAAAATTAAGTATGAAATAAATAAAAATTAAGAAGAAATTAATAGGATGGTATCAATTATCTTTACGATGTCTTTTATATCAAAAAGAAGAAAAGAGCAAAAATATAGCAGATATGATCGACCTTTGATACAATTTAATAGAATTAGATGAGTTCACCACTTTGATAGAGTTTATACAATTTCCATCTACACTGAAAAAAATTTTAATACATATTTCTTTTATTAAGTAAACATTTACTTATAGTAACTAAATATTTACTCAATAAAAAAAGTTAATTAAATCAAATTAATGTTTTTTGTACGAAATAAACATATGTTTACATTTAGTAAATATTTATTCAGAACTATTCAAACAAATATCTATTAAAATTTATTTTTTTTTTAATATAGGGTCAAAACTCCATTACTTTTTTTCTATATCATAAATAAAACTATAACAATAAATTAATTTAGTTGCACGATTTCTTATTAAGATAGAAATACAAAACATGATTAAGGTTTATTTCTTTCAAAATTGTTCTTTTTTGTTCTTATAAAAAGAAAATATTAAAAACGTATATTGTGTATCTTAAACTCTCAGTATTCGAAGAAATTTTAAAAGATCTTTTTCTCGATAGTACTATAAGATAAACACAACTAAAATATAAGATAAACAAAAGTTTGAGAATTCGCAAAATCGATTCAAGTCGACAGGCATTAAATATGCAACTAATAGACATAAACTCGATATGACCAAAAAAAGAAAAGTATAAAAATCGTAAAATTCAAAAAATCGAGCGATGATCTTTTAGCGAGAATTTGCTTTTTATTTATATGACTAGACTTTTGTGTGCACAGATATAAAAACAATCTTTACGAAGAACTTTTCGCATTCATTTCAACTATAGAAACTTTATGTATCGTACTTATTATGTCTGTACTTATTTTTAATAATACATAGTTAATTACGATGAATATATTTTTCTCGCCTGATGATACAACGATAAAAAAATGAATATAAAGAATATCACATAATTCTTTTAATTCTGCTTAATTCTGGTCTACACAGTATTATCTATATTTATTTTGTAAAATGAAAATATTATAACTGGAATATAAAAATAAAAGCGTCATTATTCTCCTATTTCTCATCGAAATAGTTTAATCGGGTCAGTTTACTCAAGAGACCGTTTCTCTCTGTGCACTTTCTCCAATGAATTTCTTGCGCTCGCCATTTTGTATCGTTGCACTACTATCTTTGGCGAAATAAATCATTTATATGATATAGAGTGACTTATCGAAGGACGAATAGGGCCAAGAATGAGGGCAATATTATTCGGATTACGTTCTCGCGTAACCTTTGCATTATCTTGATAATATGAAATCATTAAAGCCAGTTAAAGGCAGGGAAATGACCGGGACGGTAAATCTACGGTTAAGAAAGAAGTGATGATGACTCATAAATCTAGGTAGAAAGTAAATGGCTTCTTTGTATGCTCGAGCGACGTCACGTAGAGCGTTACACCATGTTGTAACAAGTACATCGAACGTTTTAAGAAATGATATGCGGTAATAGAGTGCAATGCCATCCAAGTCCAATGTATTCTTATTGTTAGATTTTACATACTTGTACGAAAGTCTATCTTTAAATATCGTTCATAAATTATTATCTGTAATTACACCTCGATTAAAATCACTCAAAACATCGAAAGTACAATGCACATGTTCGACTTTCTAAAAACCAATTACATATTTCTCATGTATTATGCCAATGGCTTTCAACATCACTATTATTTTCAACGTAAAAGTAAAAGTTATATGTATCCTGAAAGAAAAAAATAGTTGCAATTGCCATAATTTAACTGTAATTTATCGTTATTTTTTGGAACAACTATATATTTATGAATAAGAGAAATTCTATTTTTCGGTCAAAGCGGAAGTGTGAATTTATACACTTCCTCTGCAAAAACACAACATCTTCTGCAAACTGCGCGCCGAAATTCTTTTCAATCTGGAAACGCAATCATGAACAAAACTAGAATAATGAAAAAAATACTAAATTTTAATAATTCATTTATTTAAATATGCCAATTAATAATAAATATTTGTGAAGTATAAAGATATATTTATTTAGTACAAAAAATTAATTTAACTATCATTTCTTCTTTTTATTAAATAAATTAAATAAATATTTTTTTACTGTAAGTAAATTTCAGTATTCAAATAAATATTTATTTAAATTTAGGATATTTTTCTCAGAGTAATATCACATATTAAATTTTTTATTAACGTCAAATTATTAATATTCTTCTAAGACATTTATTAGCTTCAATATTATTAAATTGCTTGCCAATATATTATGTGATATTACCAGTTCCACTCATAATCGCGTTTGAAAATTAAAAAGACATCGAAGCACGATTTGCAGAATTGAATGTACATATAAATTCACACCGGAATATTTAAGTATTAAAATGCTTAAATATTTCTGCTTTAACCAAGAAAAATGAGATTTCTCTTAATAGATTTATTCTCATCGGTCCAATATCGTATTATAACTATACGAGTATATATTTATAGTTGTTTTCCACGCAAATATCAGTCAATTGTGCTATTAATAACAATCACACACGCTGCTTGAAAATCTTTAATTTTATCTTAATATTTTTTTAGTTATTATTACCACATAAATAATAAACGAATTTAAGAAAATAATTAATTTGTTATAATTGCGATTGCATTTACTAAATAAAAATGTTTATCATTTATATCTTGATATTTTAGTACATTAATTTGAAATTATCATAATTTATAGTGTAATTTTTTCATGTTTGGGAGAACTATATATATATATATATATATATATATATATAAAGTTAAATTAATATTACAGTAGTAATAATCATAAAAAAATGGAACTCCTATTCATAATTATTTTACTATGCAATTACAGTCATTAAACACAGTAAACACTTTTCTCTCTCAGTGTATACATATAGATAATAAGTTATTTATATGTTATCACAATTTTTAAAATAATTATAGGAAAAAAATAGTCGTGGAAAAGAAAGGAGAGACTAAGAAAAATTGTAAATTTGATTGATGAGTAACAAAAGCAAGTATCGGGCAACAAGTTATCGAATAACGAGAACGTCTGATTACGTCGACGTCGCGTCGTGTAAATTAAATCTTACAAGCGCGAAAGTTTGATGATTAACACGTGGAAAAAAGAGAGGGAAAATTACGTAATCCTATGATAGAATCGCGTTACTCCGTTTTCGTTCCAGCACCTCGCCGTCACTTGCCACTCGCGTTAAAGTCAACACTAAAAGACTTGACAGGACAAGAGCATGTGCATTGTGCAGGTGTTACACAGGTGACACGATGACGTCAGCATATGATCATGTATATGAGCATGTCATTATTCTGGATAATAATAAAATAATATGATACACGAGAGTCGATGAACGCGCACACAACACATAATCACGTCTCAACGTAATACATGCTATGCATATATGTAATTTAAAGATCTGATTGTGAATCCAACATCGTATAAGCGCGATGTACAATATAATAATTTAATTCGAAAATCACTTCCTCAGTCACTTTAACGTCTTTAATGTGAATAACGATAATTTCTCGACCTTGCACGATCGGGAAATTAGTTCTCGATCGAAGATATCCCGGAAAACATGTTTCCTCCGATTGAATCGATAATCCAAGGTCATCGGACTAATGTCATCGGAACGTGGCGTTTTATTCGATTGCGTCCTCGCGGTGCGATTCTCGCGTTTTGTCACGCACTTGACGCGTCGACGATATCTATTTGCTTTTATTTCTAAATTAAATCCCAATCTCAAGGATTTAACGACAAACATTTTTTTCGCGCGTTCGAATAATCGTGTCGCATCACATCGTGAAGATAATTCTCGCGACGTATTTTGACAATTAGCAATCTGGAGAAAGTCGTTTTTCAAGTCGTTTTTCGGATCTCTTTGGATTTGACTGAAAGCTGTGACACAAAAAACTCCAGCAAGACATAAGCAAATCGAATTTTGGATTTGCTACAATTTACGTTTATTGTCTCATGATTTCTATTGATTTCTATTGATTGATAATCGATTTTATATTTTATCGATTGAGCTCTTTTTTGTGTCTTAACTCGATCTCGCTGGATTTCGCACGAATCTTAGGCTGTGGTCAAAGTCTCGCTACAAATGTTTTGAAGCGTTTGATGGACCAATTAGAAGAAAGAATTTTACAAATTGACCAATTAAAAAAGCGATAGTTTGCAACATTGATCATATCTTTAAGACTATAAATTTAACACAAAAAAATATAAGCAGTAAAACGTAAGCAAATCGATCAATCACAGTAAAGACTATAAAATAATAATGTAAAGTGAAGATCAATTGTGTAATCATCCTTAAAATAACATGAAAATTACAAAAGTGAACGAATTTACTAAAATATTTGTAATTTCTTTGCTCAACATTTAGTAGTAAATTTGCATATTTTGTAATTTTCATCTCGTTTTAAGATACATATGATCGTCCAAAACGTTGATTTGCTTACTGTTTTAATTTTTGTGTGTCATAGTCTTTAACATCAGAACCGCGGTTGTGCCATTTTTTATCCATTTGATAGTTTTTCTTTTTCAATTAATTTGAATTTGCACGTGAATTTAGATTTTTGTGACTTTTCATGAATAATCTTAATTAATTACAAATAATTTTACCTTTATGGTGACAACCTTCCCTTGTAAAAAATCAGATTTACCTTGAATCGCGATTGGATTAATTTACCTAGCCATCGTTTGTTTAACATGGTTTAACGTTGACGCAAATCGTATGACTTAACGCTCGATAAAAAATACGGACGAAACTCGTGTTGAATTTTTTCTACGCGTGACAGTGACGTAAAGTGATTTTCATAGTGAATCATCTTGAACTTCATAATTAATGACGAAATGAAAGTCGGACAGCTAGGTGCCAAATGTAGCTGGAGAACGAATCTATGGGTGCTTTCCGTTTGGTGACACAAGTCAGTACAAGCATCATTCTATCTTTCTTGACATTCAGTGAATAACAAAGACAGAACGACTTATATCAAATGGAAAGCACCCATATTGCGGTGAACATCTCAAATCTCGTAAACATCAAATGTCGTTTTGCGTCTTGGCGAGGATGATCTTCGATCCTGCTTCGCACGGCTAATCACGACCGTCCGTCCAAGGCTCGATAAAACAATAACGAGAGAGTGGCAACACGGAATGAACGAAAACGGTTGAACGAAAACTGTATGCCTGTCGCTTCGTTGAGCTCCGCGTTCAACAGAGGCAAGGGTCAATTGCATTTTTCCGTGGAGCGCGTCTTTGGACTCCTTTGATCCCCCGAGATGCCACGCGTGACGCGAGGCAAGACAAGGCAAGACAAGATGAGGCAAGATAAGGCAAAACGAGGCAAAGCGAAGTGAGGCGAGGCGAGACGAGACGAGACGAAGTGGAGTGTGGCGAGGCGGGGCGAAACTCCGTTCGAACTTCGAAGTAAAGCGAAGGAACGATGCAGAAACGCGCAACGCGACGTAACTCGCGGCGTGAAGTGGCGTGTCAAACGACATTAAAGAGCGACAAGATACGTACCTCTACGATTGAATGGCCGGACCCGTACGGCAACCTTTATTTTATCCGTAGCCATGACTTTTGCACACCGGTAAACGCGCGCACTCGCTATCACACGATTGCGAAAAACCGTTTAGCGCGATTACGCCTGCACGTGATTACGTCTACTCTCGCACGATTTGCACATTATTCTCAACCCATACCGCGAACCTGTCATCTTTCGAACGACACTGCGTCTACTGTCTACACCGAGCCTCCCGTGACACACTTCGCCATATTGCTTAAAGCCCGTCGTCAGCGCTGGACACAGGACAACGACAATCGTCCAGGCTATCGAGGCTATCGAATGAATGTGTTTCCGAGAATCGCCGTTAGGAACCGCGAGCGGTTCGATAAACGAATGACGTCACCAATATCTTGGCACTTTTACGTAGGGGTCGCGTCATTTCGCAATTGGAACAAAATATTTTCAAATTCCCCAGACATCCCTGTGATACGGAATTTTTCCCTATTCAATAGGGTTATTTTGTTTTTCGATATTGGTAACTTTTAAGCCAATATTAAAGCCGATATTCATAGTCGATTTTTATATTTGAGGTTGTCTTAAGTACAGTCTTAAGCTGTCATAAGCCAATTAGAAGACTATATAACATCTTAAGACATTATTTAAAACAATCTTGATATAAGAATAGACTATTATCCGTTTAGATAAATCTCAGCAGCATATTTCATTTTCAATGAAATAATTCGTAGAGTATCTAAAGATCAATTTAAGGAAGTCTTAAATATAAGGCCTGACTATGAATACGAGTAAAAGTCCTTTATTTCCTTCCTTGAAATAAAAAATCCTGATTGATTGATTTTCTTATATCTCATGTTTTATGCGTTATGTGTTATGCTTTATGTGTTATGCAAGTGTCTGTGTTCTTCGCTTAAAAGTATATCCACACAACTTGCATAGCCACATAAACGTATACATAAAGAAAATTATCCAATTGCATTTCTCTTATAAAGACGCACATAAAATATAATTGGCCGTAAAGCCGGTTCTATATTATTTGCAAGTTGATCGCAAATTTGTTGCGACAGTCAATATGAAGTGTTGATTTCAAAATGCAAGCTTCAGATTGGCTGTCGCAACAAACTTGCGATCAGCTTGCAACTAATTTAGAATCGACGTAAAAAATTAACCAACTACAATCGAAGGCAAGAAGAATAATTTATTTGTCCTTATAGTTATTCCTTATGGCTTAAAAATCTATTGGAGATTTGGGGTAAAGAGGTCAGAGATCCTCTCTGTCTTGCAATTAACACTTGAAAAATTCGTCATACGAGAAAAAACAGACGCATGTAATGCATCCAGGGGCCCTTCTTGAAAAAATATCGCATATAAAAATAGCAATTTCGTATACAATCACAGTCAAAAAACTATCATTTTTGTATGCAAAAATTTGTATGTGCTCAAGAATAGGGCCCCAGAAGCGTGATCGTTCATTGAGCGCTTAGTGAGCTCTTGTATCTGTTTGGTCTATATTTTTAGATCTAACGGAATATACCAATCGGATACAAAAGTTCACTGAGCGCCCAGGGAACAGTTGTAATACTGAATGCAGCCATTATTAGCCCGTATTCAGAACGCGCTTTTATCTCTGAAATTCTATAGTATTCTATGTGTAACGTAAATTATAGCATGTTAGCGGGTTAACATCGTTGTAAGCACGTTCTGGGCCATAATCGATAGAATCATAGAATTAGCATAATTGGTAAATGGTTCTTACTTAGATCCAATCAATCATATTTAATTGTTCGGCGAGCAGTCGGGGCTAGTTTCATCAACAATGGAATATTATTTATACTGGAATATTATTATATATACTGGTCATAACTGTATGATGTATATCATAATTTATAAGAATTAACCAATCACGAGTATGCCTATCTTATAGAGTAGGATCTACTTGGCGCTACAATTGCTTCGAAGCGCTTGATTGACCAATCGCAAGAAAGAATTTTATTAATTGACCAATCAGAAAATGCTTCAAAGAATTTGTAGCATCAAGTAGATCGATCATAGCTATAATCGAATGAGAATAGAATAGAATAGTATTTTATTTGTTGTTATTTCTGTTTGTTTAAAGTATTTTTAAACGACACATTTTTATAATTTATTTTATTTGGTATTATTTTTATTGTTATAAACCAAAATTTTTTTAATAATAACAAGAATTTAAATTTTATAAAAATGTGTTATTCAATAAAAACAGGATGTTATGAACACAACTTTTATATGTATATAATTTGTTTAAAGTACAAATATTAACATATCAAAAGTGACTCCGATACATCTTTATTACTTTTTTTAATTCTTGAAAATAGAAAAAATAAAGACCGCCTGTTTTATCGACTAGTTAGAAATTTGACTGCAGATATAAATATTTCTAACATATTTTTAAAATATTCATGTATTGTTCTTTATCTCTGACAATAGGTGGCATAAACTTTTCTTGTAATTTGTCCAACAGCTGGTCTTCTCGATCACGCGTAATAGGTTATGTCAATGTCAACACTTATGTACAGTACGAAACATGATAGTTTGGCGGCATTTGCAGTATTTTGTCAACCTTGAATTTGTAACGAAATATACACATATATAATTTTTCTGCAATTCGCAAAATGTAAGCAGAGAAGAATCTAGAAGTTTTAAAACATTTCAAGGATAAAAACTTGTAGGAGTTTGTTAAAATGATCGTCAAATTCGAAAAGATAATAAGCTGTTCCTCCGAACACCCAAAGTTTCCTGTCGCCAATCTTCTTCAACGTAATTCAGAAAATTGGAAAGCTACATGGCGATGTAGCAAACCGGGAGAAATGCTGGCACACGTCATCTTTCAACTCGCTGAACCTTCTTATATCACGGGAGTCGATGTTGGCAATTATCAAAGTTGCGTGGTGATTGTCACTGGATCTACCTCATCAGAACCTGATAACTGGATAGTTATCATCAATCATCAGTTTATGACAAATGATGAAGCTGCAAATAATAAATTTAAAGATCAAGTTCAATTATTTACTAAAAGAGAATTAAATCCAGACACTTTAAAAATTAAATTTGATCGAATCAAAGTTACTTGTATGCAATCAGCCAATTTAAAAGTATTGTTTGGATTGTCATATATCATTTTGAGATCAGATCCTACAATTGATTTAGGCTTGGATACATTTGGCAAGTTCAAATTAAAACAACCACATGTTGTCAAGACACCTATGGAAATGATGAAAGAAAAAATCCTTAATAAAACAGAAAATATGAAGACAAATTACAAGACAGAATTACGTGAGCAAATAAAAAAAGATTCAATGGAGAATTTTGTTAAGTGTCAACAAGAACAAAAACTTATCAAGAGGCCATTATTAGAAAAGCTAGAAGCTGGAGAAGCTGATCAAATTTTTGGAAAAAATGATAAGACCCAACCACAATGTTCAAAAGATAAAGATAAGATCATTAATGAAAGTCCCAAAATTACTAAAAATGAATCAAACGATAAAGCAGTGAGAACTCCTTTTGGAGACGTTGTACCTCCGCGTAATGTTGATGCTAATAAAAATAATATAAAAAATACTACTCAGAATTCTCCAAGTTTTAAGAAACGTCCTTTGATCAAGTTGGATGATTCACCAAATGTAAAATTCAATGGAAGAAAAAAACAAAAGTGTTCTGAATGCTGTGCAGACTCGCAGGATCGATTATGTACAACTTGTCAACGATTGCCAGAGCCCAAAGAGTCTATTAAAAATGCTCCTTTACAGGCGAGCAACCATGTTTCGATGAAAAGATCATTTAAAGAATTGTTCAATGATGTTACATTCTCTCTCAGTGGATATGTTAATCCACAAAGAGATGATATTAGGAGAAAGGCTCTTAATATGGGAGCCAAATATATTCCTGATCCAAATACAACTAATAAAAAATGCACTCATTTAATATGTGCTTTTAAAAATACACCAAAATATCAACAATTCAAAAATCATACAAAAATTGTTTCTCATACTTTTATTGAGGAATGTTTTGATAAAAAAAAGAGGTAAATATATCTAATGAATTTTTTTTATTGCAGATTGAGAAATATTATAAATTATATATTGAATTATGTATGAAATTTCATAAATTATGTATTTTATAGATTTCCTTGGAGGCGATACGCTTTAGATCAAAAGGAAAAATCACAACCTGAAAGCGAAGAAGAAATTGATGGCAATCAATCGGAATCTGTATATGACATAGACACTGATGCTGATTCAGATTATTAATATTTTAATTAAATATTATATTAATTATCAATAACATATTTATCTAATTTCTTTAATTTTTGTATTACATCTTATAATTAATATTTTCTTTGAACTCTCAATAAATATATTTTTATGTACAAAACATAGGAACATGTACATTTATATTAATATAATCAATTGATATATACAAAATACAATCAGTGATATATGCGCGCAATTAAAATTAAATATTGTAATGATATAAAATCAATAGATACATATATTTTACGAATTATGAGTAGTATCCTGGAAGAAAAAGATTACATTAAAAAATGACAAGATTTAATTAATAAAAGATATTTACACAGTTTGATAAAACTTTCACATTTAAAATATCAAATTTTTGCGTTTAATCGTTACTTAGTTAACTAATAAGATAGTTAATTAATAAGATGCTTTTAAGATGTTGAATAAATAGATTATAAAAATTTATTTTTAAAATGTACACATATTTAGGTATAAAATAGATGCTTTAAAGAAAGAAAAAAATCAGTTATGTGTGTGATATATCCTTCAACCAAATTAATCTAATTCTTTTTTTCCATTCCATTTCAATACATGATTTCTGATAAGTTGAAATTCTTAGGGGTTCCACACAATAAGAGAAACAAGCAACAGAGAATAGAGAATAAGAATTTCAATCTATCAGAAACTGTATATTCCACAATATATGATTTCTGATAGGTTGAAATTCTTATTCTCTGTTCCTTTTATTGCGGAGCCTCTAATAATTGCAGAATTGTGATTGGTGACTGTTCCGTTCTACTGTAAATTCCAGTCATGGAACGGTAGTGTCGGCAGTCTGACGTAGCACGGAAAATGGAAATGCCAATGAGCGTAGAGACGGTAGAGGGCTATAGCATACAACTCAACAGTTGTAATACAAAATACAGCAGTAAACGTGTTGATGATAAGCAAATGTAATAAATGGCGTATATATACTTGAAAAATTTGCAAGCTAATTCATTGGTTTGCTATTGATTGAGGTTACTGAGAAAGACTATTAGTTTCTTGAAGTTTTTTTCCAAAAAAGTTATTCATCTGCATGATTATTTAGCCACCTTTTGGAGGCTGAAAATCTTGGACTAAAGAAAAAGAAGAATCAGGATGGTTGATGTCACAAATAATGTATTTGGCTTTGAGCTCTTTCAAAAACTCTATCATGATGATATCCATAAAAAGGAAGATGTAATAATTCTATTCATGCACTGGTATTTGACAAAATCTGGATTTAGATGCATTGGCATAGGAGATGATGTAAGTTCTGATGACAAAATAAACATCTTACGATGCTGTTTGTCACTCTGCGACTCTGCGTGTCGCTCAATACTGTAATTTTATATATTTTCATTATTCTTATACATTAAAAGCATCTTTTGTAATGTTCTTTGACATTACAAAAATTCTAACCTATATAAAATTTTCATAAAGTATACTTTTATAATTACTATTTGTTCTAAATGTAATTTACTTGATTTAAACATTTTTCAAGAGCATTATCAAATATATTAATAATAAACGATTTATTAAGATAATATAATGTGAATACAAATAAAAATTAAAGTCTCTAACGGTTGAAGCTGAATCTTGGATGCTTAAATAATTATGTATTTAAGCATTGTAAGATACGACTTCGATTAAATATATTAAATTGAAGAATATGTCTACGTCACAATGTAGACATTTATCACATGTTGAATAAGAATTTTAGACATATACAGATAATGCATTATATGTGTAATTATTTTTAAAATGACATTCAAACCTTTAATTTTTTAGGCAGCGTTTAATGCATCAGAAAAAGGTTCTGAATTACTTCCAACAGAATGGAATTCACGTCCCAATTATGCACTACGTTATGTAAAAGATGGAAAATTACATGTTCTTCTTGGAGTCAAATCAGATACAGATTTATTATTAAACTTGATGGTAATAATTATATGACAGCAGCAAACTATCAAAATCAACTCATTATTAAAGCAATTATCTCTATAAAATTTATTTAATATT